>ENA-OOZY01000087-OOZY01000087.1-human-gut-metagenome-genome-assembly--contig:-NODE-87-length-82475-cov-8.317799_pt1 | contig 82475 bp, 83 predicted proteins | sample MGYA00241047_ERZ501410 | MGnify/ENA primary metagenome ERZ501410 (study PRJEB25962, sample SAMEA2042621) | human gut metagenome | biome: human gut; feature: human-associated habitat; material: faeces... | reverse complement strand
CATTTTGGAAGTTGTTTTTCTATACTTTGTGTCACCTATCTATTGTAACATAACATTTCACTGTTTTTTCATAAAAAAAGAACAGCAGATGCCCTGCTGTTCAATGGATTTACTTTTCGTTTTTATCGAAATAAGCGATTCCAAGTCCGACTGTACTCATATAGCATCTGCCGTAAACATTCATATCGCCGCTTACAAATACGCCGTTGCCCGTTCCGCCGAAGTTGTGGAGGTCATCATTGATACGCACCCACGTTGCGCCATTGTCCTCGGACATATATACACCCTTTACATCGGTATCCTTTGGCGTACCGTAGATGTAGATAACATACGGGTCGCCGTCATTCTTTGCCTTGCCAAGTCCGACTGCTTCGCAATATTTGATGCCGTCAACGAGTGCTACATTCTCGCCGTGGTTTGTTGCTTTATAAAGTCCTGCACCGCCGGGAATATAGAAAGTTCCCTCTTCGGACGGATCAGCACATAATCTGGAGAAGCTTGGGCTTACAACAGGCATTCTCGAGAATGTCTTTCCGCCGTCGGAGCTTAAGAAAACTGCACCGTTTCCGCATGCATAGACATAATTGCTGTTGTTCGGGTCACCGAGAAAGTAAACATTTTTTCCCGTGATACCCTCGCACTTTGTCCATGTCTGTCCGAAATCCTCGGTATAGTATGCACCGAAACTGTTTGATGCACTCCAGAAAAGGCGTGAGCCATCAGCCGTGAAGCCCAGCTTTCCGCGGTAGAGTATCTTGCCTTCTTCGGGAGAATTTGTGATATTGTTCCATGTTTCGCCGCCGTCAGTGCTGTAGATAAGTGCCATTTCGGATTCACTTCCGCCGACCTTTGCCCAGTAATCTCTGTTCCGGTATGCGATAGCAATGCTTGTGCATGAACCAATCTGTCCCTTGTGACGCTCGGCAGGTTCTTTTATGTCGTTGTGTACAAAACCGTCATAGTCGCCGATAGCGGAAACGAGCGGATAACCCTCCATAGTAACGATATCCTCGGGAACGACTTCCTCGATGCCCTTTGCATTGAAATAGAATGCAGGGTGCTCGTCCCAGATATTATCGCAGGCGAAAATACCGTTGCCCGAAGTTACCATAATTTCATTTGTGTTGAATGGATTTATTTCAAGTGAACAGCACCAGTGGATAGCGTAATCAGCGATCCATGGGATCCCGCCATCGCTCATTGTCATATCCTCGATGACATTCTTCCAGTTCTTGCCACCGTCGGTTGATACAAAGAACGAGTCACCGAAAGCACCGTTTGGCTGCTCATTCCAGTTGTTGGTTGAAACAGTTACGAGCTTGTTATCATCTGTCGGGTCGATAACGATATCACCGATAGAAACACTCATAGGTGAAATATCTTCAGCAGAACCGTCAGTGTTGTATCTCCAGAGCGCGCCAGCGCCTGCGTTCCAAGGTCCTTCTTTTGTAGCATAACCAACATAAAGATTGCCCTTTGAGTCAAGCTTCATTCTCTGAGGCATAAGCTTTGTGTTGCCGTCCTTGATGGGTTCCCAGCTTGCGCCGCCGTCCTCGGAAACGAAGATATTATCGTCACCGTTTCTTGAAACGGACGCATATATCTTCTGTGAAGCACCGTCTTTGTCCGATGAAGGGTCAAAAACGATACCGTTTATGCCGTTGCTGTTGGTTGTCGAAGTTACGGGGAAGCTTGCTACCTGTTCCCAAGTGCTGCCGCCGTCTGTGCTTTTGAGCATACCGCCCGTTCTTCCGCCCACAAAGATGATGCTGCCGTTGTTGGGGTCAACAGCTATTCTTTCACCGTTGCCTCTGCCCATGCCGTTGCCGTGAGCCTTTATTTTGTCGGTGACATCAACAACTGTGAATGTTTCGCCGTAATTATCGGAAATAAGGATAGCCGTCTTTCCACCGCTGAAATACTCTGTTCCTGCGAGAAGATAAAGCTTTGAAGCATCGTTAGGGTCAACCGCAAGTCCGTCTATTCCGAGCAAACCCTTGTCCTCGTCCGTTACCCAATAGCTGAGCGACTTCCACTGCTGTGCAGCCTCGTCCCAACGGTAAGCGCCACCGACATCTGTACGGGCATAGTAAACATTCTCCTCACAAGTGCTGAAAACACCGGTAACGAATCCGCCGCCGCCAATTTCCACCTGACCGTAGCTCCAGTCGGTATTGATGACAGCCTGCGCGGAATCAGTATCCGTTGCATTTGCAGCAGCAGATGTCGTTTCGGCGTTATCTGAAGTTTTATTGTCTGAACAACCCGTCAGAACGCCGAGCATCATGCACAAGCAGACAGCTGCCGCTCCTATCTTTTTTATCGTGCTGTGATTTTTCATTTTATCGATCCTTTCGTATTGAGAAATCGTTTTCAAGTTATAATGATTATACAGCACTCAAAACAAAATGTCAATATATTTCTTGCAAATTAACCAAATTTACATAAATCACTAAAATTATTTCTTAATTTTTTTTGGCAAGTATCTCCTGCGTGACCCCGATATCACTTTCAAGACAGTATTTTACCGTAACTACTAATTTATCACCATTTTCAAAAAATTCTATCTCCTTGCCTACAACGGTTATATCTTTATCTTTGATAAAATTTTTCTCATAAACCGATATCTTGCTTTCAAGTATGATCTTTGCCTGTTCGGGCGAATATTCTATTTCATCAACAGTATATGGCTTCAAATCCGCTTCTACAATTCCGACAGGAAGCTCCAGATTGAAAAGCCGGGCATACTTTATTTCTTCGCTGTACTCATATTCAAACTTTTCTTCCTTGTTCAAATACAAAGGTATTTTCAGCCCGAAAAGATAGAGTGACTTTTTCGTTTTCTCCGTACCGTAGTTGATAACACTATCGACATACGACTGTTCAAACGTCACCTCACGGTCATACCTGCCGATTATCTCGCCCATTGCGTGAACAAAATAGTCGTGGTCAAGCTTTCCGTCTATCGTTCCGCTGATAAGGATATCGCCCTTCCGAACGCCGTCATAAAGCATCGGAATGAGCATACCGAGATGAACGTTCCGTATGTCAACTATCTGCGCATCGCAGGCGGCAACAACATTGCAGGGCGTTGATATCGGTATCATCTCAGGTTTTTCCGTAAGTTCGCTTATATCCACAAGTATCCTGCACCCCGATGAGCGTATCCCTATCCAGCTGAATGAATCAAAAGCGGTGATTATCCTCTGCTCCGAATCGCGAAGATCAAGCGACGGGATAAATGCACCTATTTTTATCCCATAATCGGCAAGAATACTCTTCACACGCTCGTCCGAAATACTTTCATTACCGTAGACTTCTATTCTTAATACCGTATTTGATAAGTAAAAAACAAGCATCAGAGCCGTCAGCAATCCTGCCGCTAAACCAAGCCTTTTTTTATATCTTTGAACTGTAAATGCAATCCCCTTTTTATCAAGCTGCTCGAACTGCGCTTTATTATCCTCGGCAAAAGCTTTTAGCTCGTCAAGGTCATACCAGTCGACAGTTCCCGTGATAAATTTTCCGTTCTCTATTCTTATATCCTTTACAGCAAAACCCGTTGCGCGAAGCTTGTTTACGATATCACCGCAGTCTGCCGCAAAAAGTCTGAAATATACACTTCCAAGCAATTTATTTCTCATAAGAATATGCGCCTAAAAAAGCGCAGTCCTCCCCTCTTATTCAAATTCTATCGAAGAAATTTTTCCGTCAATAACTACTCCTGCCGTGTTAAAATCGGATATCCGCAGTTCTTCGCCCCATACCTGAAGCGTGACAGTCGATGTTTTCAGACGAACGTAAACATCATTAAGTTCGATTATTCGCTTGCAGTTCTCGATTTCAAGGTGTGTATTATCGGTAAGATTCATATATGTATTAAGATAAAGCCGCTTTTTTATAAACTTTGCCGTAAGCGAGCTGTACATTTTTTTCGCTTTTACAAGCACTGCACATTCCTCCGAATCATTTGTCTTTCTAAATTATATTAACGTAAAAACGCACATATACTTTTTAACGGAACGTTTTCCAAAAACAGCGAAAGGACTTGTGAAGATGAAAAAATTATCGGGAATAGCTATCGCCGCTGCCGTAATAGCATACTCGGCGGCTCTGCTGTATTTCAATAAAGCGGTTACTGAGGGCGTTATATCGTCAATAAGAGTGTGCGTGAATGTTATCATCCCGTCACTTTTTCCGTTTATGACAGCCTCGGGGATAATCATTTCCTCGGGACTTTACTATAAATTAAGCTTGCCGTTTTCACCTGTTTCAAGATATGTTTTTCATCTTAGGGCAGATCTCTTTTCAATATTTCTCATAAGCTCGGTCGGAGGTTATCCCGTTGGTGCCAAACTGGTTATGAACTTATACGAAAGCGGAAATATCGATAAAAACACAGCTGAAAAAATGCTTGGATTCTGCTATATGGGCGGGCCTGCTTTTTTCATAGGAGCGGCGGGAATGAAAATATATAACAGCACCTCTGTAGGAATGATCATATTTGCAAGTGTATTCATTGCAAATATGACTGCAATGTTTTTGTGCGGTCTGCGTTTGCCAATACCACACAAAAATATACACGGACGGCGGCTTATTTTCACGCTCAATGACTTTCTTTCATCGATAAATTCCGGCGGTATCGGGATCGCTAAAATATGTGCGGCGATCGTGTTTTTTGCTTCACTGCTCGCCGTGCTTGATGCTTCGGGATTAATTGATTTCTTTTCGAAGTCAATTTCCTCCATAACAAATATTTCCCCTGAAATATGCAGAATATTGCTCCGTTCAATGCTTGAAATAAGCAACATTTCCGCCCTACCGTCCGATATTTCCTTTCTGCCGATCGTTACCGCACTGCTTTCTTTCGGTGGGCTTTGTGTGATCTTTCAGGTAGAGGGTATCATTGAAAATAAATTGTCTACCTATAATTTCTTAATAAGCCGCATTGTAACAATGATTTTGTCATATTTCTGCTGTAAAATATTAATAATAGCATTTGACATTTCAAATTATACACAAGTTTCTGCTTTGAGCGGAGAACCGGTTCGGCAAAACCCACCAATTCCAAGTCTATTTTTGTTAATTATGACAATTTTATTATTATCAAAAAATTTTATAGAAAAAAATAAAAAAATATGATATAATAAAAATAATTGAAATGCATTCAGAACTCTCGAAAGGAAATGATTCTCAATGGCAAAAAAGAAATATTTTGGTACCAATATTCCCCCTCGCTGCGAATATTGTACATACGGCACAAGAGCAAAGGACGGCGGAAAAGTCCTCTGTGAAAAGCGCGGTCTTGTTGACGGATCATCTTCATGCGCAAAATATCAATATTCTCCTCTTAAGAGGATCCCTGTAAAACAGCTTAATATTCCCGGCAACTTTGACGAAGATTGATCTATACATAACTTCAAAAGCCGACAGATTCAGTTCTGTCGGCTTTTTATATTGCATATATTCTCAGCTATCTCTTTAAAAACACCACCGCAGCTAACGTTTCCCGAAACGCCGCTCTCAACAAGTATCGTTACGGCATATTGAGGCGAATCAGACGGAAAATAGCCCGTAAACCAGCAATTCATTATCTCTTTTCCGTCAGCAGTGTATCTTCCGGTCTGTGCGGTCGAGGTTTTGCCTGCACAGCTTATCAGTTCCGAACGTGATAACGAATTTGAAGCGTTAACAACGCCATTCATATATTTTTTCAGTTTCTGCGCCGTAAGGCAGGACATTACACGATCGCTTTTCACTGAATTAACTGCTGTTTCGATTCCGTTTTCATCACGAAGTGCATTGATAAGCCTTGCCTGCGGCATTATCCCGTTGTTTGCTATTGCGCAGGTCAATCTGCATATCTGTATCGGAGTTGCAGTAAGCTTTCCCTGTCCGAATGAAAAATTGCCCTTTTCCGCCTTGACAGAAAGCTCACGCTCCGAGGGAAGATATCCGCTTTGAGAATAGATTCCGTCGGCAAATTCAGATCCTTCACCGAAGCCAAACTTTTTGGCTGTGTCATGAAAAATTTTCGGCGACAGTGTTTCGCTCAAGGCTATAAAGTAAGGATTGCAGGAGCTTACCATTGCTTCTTCCATTGATATTTCGCCGTGACCGCCCCATTTATGACAGTTGAAGACCTGCCCGTCAATGTCTATCGAGCCATCGCAGGTATAGGAAAAATCTTCGCTTATTCCCGATTCAAGCGCCGCCGAAGCTGTAACAAGCTTGAAGATCGAACCAACACTGTATGCGGAAAACGCCCTATTTATGAAAGGTGAATCCTCATTTTCAAGGCTTGCGGCAAGATCCTGCGGATCAAATTCGGGAAAGCTGGCGCAAGCTAGGATATCACCGCTTTTTATATCCATGACCACAGCCGCACCCTTTTTATATCCCGATTTTCGGAAAGCATTTTCGGTTATTGTCTGAATATCAATGTCAAGCGTTGTTATCACTCCGCTTTCCATTTCTTTAGGGATAGTCTTTTTGGAAACCATTCCCTCAAGCACTGAGCCCATTGCATCAACGCTGAATATCGCTCGGTTCTCCGTATAATTCTCATGAATAAAATCATCATAAGCGAGCTCAATTCCGCAAACGCCCTTTCCGTCCGAAGTGTATCCCACCAGATGCCGTGCAGGCTGCGAGCTTTCCGTCCGAATATATCTGCGAAAAACAACAACGTTTTGTATATTTTCGGAGGTCACTTTGCAGAAAAAAGGGAGATTTCCCAACATTCCGTTATGAAACTCTTCCGAATAACAGGCATACTTCGCTGCATTAAGTGAATTAACATTATGTGGATCAAGAACAGCGACATACTCAATGCTTCGATTATTCAGTCTTTGACCGTTTCTGTCATATATTGATGCGTATTCACACTTATCCGAAAGGACATATCTTCCCCTGCCCGTTGCCGCTTCAAGGACTTTAGTGTCATTATCTATAACTGCAATTCTTATAATAAGAAATAAAGCTGTAAAAAAAGCGGCATAATTCACCGCTGTAATTTTTCTTTGCATAAAAATCCTCCCTTGACAGTATTTTTGCCAAGGGAGGTATTCTTTTATTCAATGCCATTTTTCTTTTTTGCGGAAGTGAGTGTGTTTTTCATAAGCATTGCAATAGTCATCGGACCAACACCGCCGGGAACAGGTGTTATGTAGCCTGCCTTATCAAAACAATCATTGTAATCAACATCTCCGCAGAGCTTGCCGTTGTCAAGTCGGTTCATGCCAACGTCGATAACAACTGCGCCCTCTTTTATCATATCAGCGGTAACAAAGTTTGCCTTTCCGACAGCCGCAACGAGGATATCGGCTGTTCTGCATATCTCAGCAAGGTTCTTTGTATGTGAGTGACAGATAGTTACTGTTCCGTTTTTCTTCAAAAGAAGCATCGACATTGGTTTGCCCACGATATTGCTTCTGCCGATAACAACGCAGTTCTTTCCGTCAACTGAAATACCGCTCCGATCGAGCATTTCAATAACGCCGGCAGGTGTACACGGCAGGAACTTATAGTCGCCGATCATAATGTGTCCGACATTCTCGGGGTGGAAAGCGTCCACGTCCTTTTCGGGAACGATAGTGTTTATTACTGCGGTTTCGTCAATATGCTTTGGGAGAGGAAGCTGAACAAGGATCCCGTTTACCTTTTCATCGGCGTTAAGCTTCTTTACAAGCTCGATAAGTTCTTCCTGCGTTGTTTCCTCTGGAAGAGCATACTCAAACGATTCAAAGCCTACGACCTCGCAGGCTTTCTTCTTATTGTTTACATATACTCTTGAAGCAGGGTTGTTTCCAACGATAACTACAGCCAGTCCAACGCTGATGCCATTTTCTTTGAGCTGTTCGGTTTCAACTCTGACCTGTTCCTTTACTGCTGCGGAAATTGCCTTTCCGTCAATTATCTTTGCCATTTTCGTTATCCTCCGTTTCATCGTCAGTCAATCTGTCTTTGGGGTCAAGCTTTTCCTCTGACGCTTCTTTTCTGTGTTTCTTTTCGGTGCGCTTTTTATCATATTCAGCATTTCTGCGCTCTGCTTCGGCAAGGATAGCCTTTGATTCTTCGGTATCCTTATACAGTGTACATCCGCCGTTCTGCTTTATCTTTGACCGTACGGCGATTATAACGATCAATGCCGCTATGACGCTTACAGCCGCAACAAACTGGGAAATTCTGAGATGTCCGACCATGAGACTGTCTGTGCGCAGACCCTCGATAAAGAATCTTCCGAGTCCGTACCAGAAAACATACATTGCGAAAATTTCGCCGTCAAACTTTCTGTGCTTATAATAAAAATGGAGTATCAGAAAGCCGATAAGACACCACAATGATTCATAAAAAAAGCAAGGGTGAACGGGCATAGTCGGGTCAACGGTTACGCCCGTTGAGCTGTAGATGCTGTCTGCATTGGCTTTGAGTGCCGCTGCTATCCTCGGACTTGTCATTCCCCACGGAAGAGTTGTGTTGCTTCCGAAACATTCGTGGTTAAAGAAGTTACCCCAACGTCCGAATGTCTGACCGATAAGGAAACCCATTCCTGCAAGGTCAAGCAGCGGAAGAAGCTTTACTTTCTTTATCTTTGCCATTATAAGTCCGACAGCAAGCGCACCGATAAGTCCGCCGTAAATAGCAAGTCCGCCGTCCCTTACCGACAAAATAGCCTTGATGTCGCCCTTGTATTCGTCCCACATCATAAAAACATAGTAAAGACGAGCACCGATTATAGCGCCGATAAATCCGCCGAATACTGCATCCGTTGCTTTGTCTGAATCAATGCCTGCATCTTTCATTCGTCTGAAACAATAGATCACCGCAAGCAAAAGTCCCAGTCCGATCATTATTCCGTACCACTTTACTTCAATACCGAAAACAGTAAAAGCAGTGCTGTAAACGGGCAGTTCAATGCCCAGCTTCGGAAACGAGAGGGTGTTCCATTCTGCGTTAGTCATTACTTATCCTCCCTGCCGTTTACGGGGTCAATTATCGACAGAGTAACATTTTCCGTGTTGAACTGTGTCATAAGGCGTTTTGTAACGTCCTCAAATGTACAGTTTGCGACAGTTTCGATCCTGTCAAATGCGGAAAGTCCCTCCATACCGTTGTTGAGCATTATCGTTGCAAGGTTTTCGGCATCATCAAGTCCCTTGATAAGTGAACCGTAATATGCCTTTTTGATAGTGCTGAAACGGCTTTCGTCAAGTCCCTCAAGCTTGCAGCGTTCAACCTCTTCAACTATCTTGTCACGAACAAGGCGTGGGTCACGGGCTTCGCCGCCAAAGATCGAGCAGAAATATCCGTCACCGCAGAATACTTCACTGTAGAATGTCGAGTTGATTATTCCCTCGTCATAAAGCTTTTTATAGAATTCAGAGCTTTCATTTGCAATGAGCGAGAGAACAAAGTTTGTTTCGATCTCTGCTTTGAGTGCAGCAAGACCGCTTTCAGGCTTTGCCTTGAAACCAATATTGAACATAGGCATTGCAATTTCAAGCTTCTGAACGACTTCCTTTTCGCAAACGCTGTCGGGTTCGTCCTCAAATGCAGTTTCAAGCTCGATATTTTCATTCTGCTTAAGGCACTTGTCGCAAACCTCAAGAACCTTGTCAACGTCAACATTTCCTGCAATGGAAAGAACCATATTGTTGAGGTTGTAGAAAGTATAATAGCACTTGTAAAGCAGGTCTGCATTTATCTGAGCAATGCTTTCCACTGTTCCTGCAATGTCGATCTTTACAGGGTGATTATGATACATTCCCTGAAGCATATTGAAGAAAACTCTCCAGCCTGCATTGTCGTCATACATTCTTATTTCCTGACCGATTATGCCCTGCTCCTTGCGGACGGTTTCCTCGGTGAAATATGGTGACTGCACGAAGTTGAGCAGTATTTCAAGTGATTCATAAACATTGTTTGTTGTCGTAAAAAGGTAGCAGGTCCTGTCAAACGAGGTATAAGCGTTTGCAGATGCGCCTGTTTTCGCATAAAGGCTGAAAACATCGCAGTCCTCATTCTCAAAAAGCTTGTGTTCAAGATAGTGAGCAATACCGTTCGGAACGGTTATAAAATCAGGGTCATTCTTTGTCTTGAATTTTGTGTTGATAGAACCGTATTTTGTTCCGAAAAGAGCATGCGTCGTGCTGAAATTGTCCATTTTCCAAACATAAATATCAAGCCCTGTAGGGTGCTTGATAAGAGTATATTCTTCGCCTGTGCGGGCGTTTTTGATGACTTCCTTATTCATTTTCGGCACTCTCCTTTCCTTTGAGGACATAAACCGTGTCAAGCTTAAATGATTTTGCAGCTTCAACGATATCCTCTTTGGTTACCTTTTCAAGAAGTTCTATTTCATCTTCGGGTGAAAGCTCCGTGCCGAGGAAGATCTGCGACATATACCAGCTTACAAGACTTGCTGCACTGTCATTCACACTGCGCAGACCATTGATAACAGCAAGACGTGCTTCGTTTATCTCCTTTTCGTCGAACTCGCCTTTCTGCATAAGCTCAAACTGGCGGATTATTTCAGCCTTGGCTTTTTCAATATTTGCCTTTTCAACGCCGCTGTCAACAGTGATAACGCCCTTCATATCATTATAATTTGACGAGCAGTAATAGCAAAGACTCATTTTTTCACGAACATTAAGGAAAAGCTTTGAGAATGGCGTTGCGCCGAAAACTGCATTCATAAGCTTTACGGCACGGCGATTTGTATTGTCCGACTTGAACGCAAGAACCATTTTGCACTGAGCAACTTCCAGTTCATCGGTGAACTCTTCGGGAGAAGCTTTAACAGCGGAACGCTTGGTTTTAACTTCGCCTTTATAATCACGGTCAAGCTTTGCAAAGCTTTCGCATATAGATCCCTTTATGCCCTTGGGTTCGTCTGCACCGACAAAGAAAACTTCGATCTGTGCGGTTTTGAGGAGCTTTTTATACTGCTCATAAGAAGTCGAAGCCGTTATCTTTTCCGCGCTTTCACGCTCACCCTTTACCGATACTGCAGCAGGCTCACCTTTGTATATTATCTTTCCTGCCCGTTGAAGAGCATACGAACGCTTTTCGTTGATAACTGCATCGATATCATCAAGGAGTTCCTGCTTTTTGAGCGCAAAATCAGGCGCGTAAAAACCGTTTTCATCAAGGTTCGGGTCAAGGATACAACCAAGAGCAACTCTTGCAAGCTCTTCGGTGATCTCTTCCTTGTCAAATGTATAACGGTCATTGATGCAGGAACTGATTATTGAAATGAACTGATTGTCGCCTGCACGAAGAACTGCACCTTTAAGTCCTGCGCCGTAAAGCTCTTCAAGCTTCTGGCTTATGGCAACGAGCGTTGGATATTCTCTGCTGCTGTCGGTAAGAATATAGGAAGCAGCAGCATTGAGTGAGGCTGTATCTTCGGAAAGAGGCGATATAAGATTTACAACAATGCAGTTTGTTTTAAGGCTTTGGTTGCGGATAGAATTGAAATGGATCCCGTCCGCTATTTTTTCACGTTTATAGCTGATCTTCAAACATATCACTCCAATTATAATTGATTTAAAATTGCAGGTTTGACGAACTTTTATTCAGTAAGTCCCTTTCCCTTAAAATTAAATATCGTTTTAATTATAACACATTTTTTTATAAAATACCATAGTTTAAATAAAAATTTCCGACTTGACAAAAAATTTATTTAATATTAAAATAAAGTAAACAGTTATTATAAGGAAGTGAACCCGTTAGTTATGATAAATCCTGATGAATGCCCATACTTTCTCAATGATTTTTTCACATATCAGCGTGTGGTTTTGCTGAAATCCGAGAAAACGATAGAAGCATATTACATTGATCTGCGGGTATTCCTGCGATATTTAAAGGTAAAAAAGGGCGCTGTTTCCAAAAACACGCCGTTTAAAAATATTGATATTTCCGATATTCCGATAGAATATATAAAGTCGCTGACGAAGCTTGACATTCTGCAGTATCTTAACTATGTCGCTGCCGAGCGCAACAATTCGGCAAAAACGAGACACAGAAAGCTTGCTTCGATACGGCTGTTTTTCAGATGTATGTACCGCGATCTCGGACTTATCGATTCCGATCCCGCAAAGGATGTTGACTATCCGAAAATGCCCGATCATCTCCCGAAATTTTTAACGCTTGACGAAAGCATCAATCTGCTTGAAAATATGAACACCGATGACCCGTTTTACCTGCGTGATTACTGTATTGTGACACTTTTTATAAACTGCGGAATGCGTCTGAGCGAGCTTGTCGGACTGAATATGCAGGATGTAAATCTTGATGAGCGTTCGATGCGCCTGCTCGGAAAGGGCAATAAGGAACGTATCATTCATATAAACGATGCTTGTGCCGATGCAATAGTCAGCTATCTCCCAACGAGAAAGCAGTCCGATAAAGAACCCAATGCGCTTTTTTTGAGCAAACAGGGTTCAAGGCTCTGCAACAGACGGGTTGAGCAGATAGTTGACAACGCTCTGCGCGACAGCAATCTTGACCACCGCGGATTTTCTACACATAAGCTTCGTCACACCGCCGCAACACTTATGTATCAGCACGGCAATGTCGATCCGCTCATGCTCAAAGAAATACTCGGCCACAAAAGCATTTCAACGACCGAAATTTATACGCATATCTCAAACGAGGGACTAAAGCAGGCAATGGACGCTTCTCCCCTTGCAAATATCAAGAACAAAAACAAACCGCCCAAGGAATGAGTTTTCCTTGGGCGGTTCTCATTAGCTGTCGCTGTCGTCTTTTTTTATCCGAAAGATTATCCGAAAAATGTTTGCGAGCATTTTAGGGCTTTTGATAACTACGACTTTCATAATATCTCCTCCAAACTTTAGTTTGGTATATATTATGCTTAAGTCGGAAAAATGGTTACAAAATCTCCTTTTTTGAGTAGATTATGAGGACTTTTCCCTTTGAAAGCTCAATTTCTGCATATTCCTTTATAAATTCATTGCTCACACCGAGCGGAAAGCTTCGTGCAATGACCGAATCCTGCAATTCGTATTTCGTTCCGCTTATAGAAACCACTGATTCATCTGTAAGCGAAAAAACTGAAAAATAGCAGTTTTTGTCAGCCTTATATCTGCTTTTTCCAACACCTTGAATATAAACGGCGTTGTTTTCATCGAAAATTGTACCGAAAGCACTATGCTCATAAATATATTCAAGTGTTTGAAGTGCCGCTATCGTATGGTCGAACCTGCCGCCCGTTGCTCCGAGAATAAAAATTTTATCAAAACCGAGCGAAAGAGCTTTTTTTACCGCTATCATAAGGTCGGTATCGTCTTTTTCTGGTTTAAAGCGAACTATCTCGCAATTGTATTCGGTCGGAACTTCGCAGCTGTCAAAATCGCCCATAATAATATCGGGTTCAACGCCGAAGCCTTTCAGATGAGAGATACCGCTGTCAGCCGCGATGATGAAAGCATCATTTGGTATCTTTATGAAACTGTAATTTTCAATTTTTGCTCCGCCGAAAATATAGCATTCGCTCATTTTCCGATTTCCCATTCCTTTATCTGCTTTGCTTCTTCATACATGGCAACATAGCTTTCGTGGCGTGACGATGGTATGGCTCCGCTTTTCACGGCCTCGATCACAGCACAGCCTTTTTCCTTTGTGTGCGAACAATCGGGAAAGCGGCACTTGCCAAAGTATTCTTCAAACTCATTAAAACAGTCTGCAAGCTCGTCCTTTAAAATAATGTCGTATTTATTAGTTTCAAATGTAGAAAATCCCGGTGTATCAGCAACGAGTGCGCCATTTTTCATCTCAAACATTTCAACGTGGCGAGTTGTGTGTCTGCCTCTGCCGAGCTTCTGACTTATTTCGCCCGTCGCACGAACAATATCGGTATCAAGGTGATTGAGCAATGTAGATTTTCCAACGCCTGTATTTCCTGTAAAGGCGCAAAGCTTTCCTGCTATCTTATCATAAAGTGCTTTGAAGCTGCTTTCATCGGAATAATCTATTACGAAGACCTCTGCGCCTGAATCCTTATATATTTCCGTTATTGAACCGTCAGCTTTTATATCCGACTTTGTAACGGCAATGAGCGGCTTTATCCCCTTGAAAACGCATATCGCAATAAATTTATCAAGGAGTAGAAAATTCGGCGAAGGCTCGCAGGTCGAAACTACAAATATCATATAATCGAGATTTGCGAGCGGTGGTCGGATAAGTTCGTTTTTTCTTGGCATTATCTCCGAGATAACTCCGTCCGATACAACAACTTCATCACCGACACATGGCGAGATATTCTGCTTTCGGAATATTCCTCTCGCCTTACATTCCATAATGCCCAAGGGGGACTTTACAGAATAAAGTCCCCCGATAGATTTGATTATCAATCCTTTTGTTTGATCCATAATATTAATATCCGTTCAGAAGTTCGTTCCAGAAATCTTCATCGTTAAGGTCAACGTAATCATTGTTGTCGTCCGAACCGTCATCATTGTAGTTGGGTTCTGTTTCAGTCTGTACTTCCGCAAACAGATTTCGGAGAAGTTCCTTTTCAAAGTTTGTTTCGGTAACAGTATTTTCGTCAAAATTGATCTCATATTCGCCGATAGTTGCGTTTTCATTTGTTCCGTTGTTTATCGCTTCAAGGATAATGGTTTCAAGACCGCTGCCCTTTACTGTGATAGAAACGGTTTTCGCATAAGCGATATTGTCGATCTGCTCCGTTCCGATTATCTTTCCGTTGTAGTAGCAGTTGAATGTTACCGAACCGCTGTCGATATTGCTCGGTATCTTAAATGTGATAACCGCTTCTTCTTCGGGAACAACACCCGTACTTACCGTAAGAATAATGGTTGACTTTATCGGAACAATGTTTGCTGAACCATCTTCGCCGACAGCAGGTATCGACTGTTCAATAACCGTGTTTTCAGGCTCTGCCGAATCGGATTTCATGACCTGAACGGTAAATTTATCCTTGAGGAGTTCCTTTGCCTTGTCAAGATCCTGACCAACAACATTGGGAACGATAACGTCCTGCTCCTCCGGTCCACGGCTTACATAGAGATAAACAGTTGAGCCGTATTCTGCCTGCTCATTTCGTGCAGGGTCGGTCATAATTACATAGTCCTTATCGACTTCATCATCGCATACGCTCATAATTATAACGTTGAAGCCCTCATTATTTGCAAGCATATTCTGTGCAGTTGCGGAGTCAAGACCGTAAACATTCGGTATTGAAACCATTCGGGGACCTTTGCTGACGGTTACCTTTACTTCGACCTGACCGACAAGATAATCGCGTCCCTCGGCAGGTGTCTGAAAGATGATAGCACCCTCGGGATATTCGGAAGAATATTCCTGAGATTCAACGGTTATATCGCTAAAGCTGCTTGCATAATAAGTTTTTACTTCCTGAAAACTGTAACCAACAAGATTAGGCATCTTTCCTACCTTAGTATCTTCATCGCTGAGTTTTCTAATAATAGCAAGTGCAGAAAATGCCACAACGATAATAAGGATACCGGCCGCAATAGCTGTAAGAATTACAACAAGATAGGAGGATTTTGAAACCTTTTCATCGTCCTCATAATCATCGTAATCATCATAATCCTCATCATAGTCGTCCTTTTGGGACTTGGTCTTTACCTTTGTTTTTGTCTTTGCGGCAGCGTGTTCTCCTGCCTTGTCGTGAGCGGGCTTTGAAGCCTTTTCGTTTCCTGCAGCTTCATAGGCGGCAGCGGCTCTTGAAACAGCATTTGCGTTATAATATTGTGTCTTTTCGGAAAGATATTTATATTCGAAAACAATGCTCGGATTTTTCTTGAATTCTTCAATATCCTTTATCATCTCGGAGGCGGACTGATAACGCTTTGAAGGCTCTTTCTGCATTGCACGGACAACGATCTCTTCAAGTCCCTCGGGAATGGAATCGTTGATCTCACGCGGCATCTTGGGTTCGTTCTGCATATGCATAAGCGCAACAGTCACAGGATTATCCGCATCAAAAGGCTTTACACCCGTGAGCATCTCATACATCATTACACCAACGGAATAGATATCGCTCTTTTCATCGGTGATATCTCCCCTTGCCTGCTCAGGACTGATATAATGAACAGAGCCGATAGCCTTGTCGGAGATAGTCTTTCCCTCTTCACGTGCAAAGCGCGCAATGCCGAAGTCCATGACCTTTATCTGACCGTCGGGGAAAAGCATAATATTCTGCGGCTTGATGTCACGGTGAACAATTCCTCTGTCATGAGCATGCTGGAGCGCCTTAAGTATCTGAATGATGAAGTGAACGGTGTCCTTCCATTTGAGCACACCCTGCTGTTCCATAAATTCTTTGAGCGTAATGCCGTCGATATACTCCATAACGATAAACTGAAGCTTATCGGAGAAGCCAACATCGAATACCTTTACGATATTAGGGTGTGACAAAACAGCAATTGCCTTGGATTCGTTGCGAAAACGCCGTACGAAATCCTCATTGTCCGCAAATTCGTTTTTGAGGATCTTTACCGCAACAACTCTGTTTTCGAGAAGATCATTGGCCTTGTAAACATCAGCCATGCCGCCCACACCTATAAGTTCGGTGATCTCATAGCGGCCGTCGATCTTCTTGCCTATGTTTTTATCCATTAACTTCACTCCTGTAAAAAAATCGTACTTCATCCTTAATCCAATGAAATGCCGGTTTCCGATAAACTTTGTACAGAAACCATTATTTATTTTATGACGGCAACCGATATATTATCATTGCCGCCGTTTTCAAGCGCAATTTTTATAAGTTCTGACGGAATGTTTTCGGGTGAAGCCGAAGAAGCTATCCTAAACATATCGTCCTCACTGCAGTTGTTGGTAAGTCCGTCCGAACATAGCAGCACCGCAGTATTTTCGTCTGCGTCAAGAACAAAATAATCGGGTGAGATCATATCCTTAACGCCGACAGCCTTGGTTATGTAGTTTTTCTGTGGGTGGGTCTTCATGTCTTCGTAAGAGATCTCGCCGTTTTCGTACATACGCATAACAACAGTGTGATCCTTGGTAATAAGGTCTATCTTCTCGCCGATGCGATAAGCACGTGAATCCCCGACATTTACAACATGGACTTTATTGCCGACTTTCAACGCTATGACGCAGGTAGTTCCCATACCCGACATATTTTCGTCCGACCACGCAACATCGTAAACAACAGCGTTTGCAGTGGTCACAGCCGAAATAAGAAGATTTTTTATCGAATTATCGTCATAATCGCGGCGAAAAACCTTTGTGATGCGGTCGTAAATGACTTGAATAGCGCGTTCGCTCGCTTCACTTCCTGCATTTTCTCCGCCCATACCGTCACAGATAACAGCAAACACTGCATCATCTGCAAGAACTCCTGTACGAACTCTGTCCTGGTTTTCTTTTCGAGTCAAACCAATATTCGTATCGGAAAAAGCATACATCGCAGTATTCACCGTCCTTTCTATGATATATCAGATCTCATATTCACGCCTGAGCTGTCCGCAGGCGGCGTTTATATCAGCGCCGAGAGTGCGCCTTGTTGTAGCATTAAGTCCGCCCTTTATGAGCATTTCCTCAAATTTTTCAAGTGATTTTCTGTCTGCCTTGAAGTCGCGTTCCTTTATCTCATTTACAGGGATAAGATTAACGTGACAGTTCATATTTTTGAGCAGCTTTATAAGCCCTGCCGCATCTTCGGGCGAATCATTGACACCGTGGATAACAGAATATTCAAAGCTTATCCTTCTGCCGGTCTTATCAATGTAATCACGGCAAGCCTGTAAAAGCTCGCTGATGCAGAAACGGTTGTTTACGGGCATTATCTCGCTGCGCTTTTTATCTGTTACCGCATGGAGAGAGATAGAAAGTGTCAGTCCGAATTTATACTCCGCAAGATCGTATATCCTGTTCACAAGTCCGCAGGTGGAAAGCGAAACATGGCGCAGGCTCATATTTTTGCCCGTTTCATAAGAAAGAAGCTGTAAAAACTTTACAACATTGTCGAAGTTATCGAGCGGTTCGCCGATGCCCATAAGCACAAGACTGTCAACGTGCTTACCGCTTTCCTTTTCGGCTGTATATATCTGCAGAAGCATTTCCGACGGAAGAAGATTTCGTTTGAAGCCTGCAATGGTCGAAGCGCAGAAACGACAGCCCATTTTGCAGCCGACCTGCGTTGAAATACAAAGGCTGTTTCCGTGCTTGTACTCCATCATAACACACTCAACATGGTTGCCATCCGAAAGCTCATATAGATATTTTACAGTATTATCTATATGAGATTCAAGCTTTTTTACTATATTTATACTATTTATACAAAATTCTTCATCAAGTTTTGTGCGCAATGACAATGAAATATTACTCATCTTGTCAAATTCCGACACTCTTTGTACATGAAGCCACTCATATATCTGTTTTGCACGGAATTTTTTCTCGCCTATTTCTGCAAGTGCCGCTTCAAGTTCTTCGAGCGAATAAGAAAGTATATCTTTTTTCAAAAATGTCACCTCATAGGTAAATATTTCAGTTTATCCTGCGTATTTTGCTTATAAAAAAGCCCTCGCAATCAAAGCTTTCGGCAATTATCGAGGCTTTATATCCTCCGAAAGGAGTGCCGATATCCGTCAGGAAAGGAACTCCCTCAAAATCCTTGTTTTCTTTCAAAAATCTATCAATTACAAGCTCATTCTCTTCTTTAAGCACCGTGCAGGTCGAGTAAACAAGCTCTCCGCCGACTTTGAGATATTTTGAAGCCGTGTTCAGTATATCATACTGTATCTTCGGCAGTCCCTCAAATTTTTTCAAATCTGCATACTTTATTTCAGGCTTTGAACGTATAACTCCCGTTCCGGAACAAGGCACATCACAAAGTATCTTATCAAATTTTGGAAAACTTTCGTTATAAACTTTAGCATCATTCTGTAAAGCTTTTATACTTTTCAGCCCAAGCCGTTCAGCTCCGTTTTTTATAAGCTTTACTCTTTTATCATGAAGTTCACAGGCATAAAGCTCACATTCGTCACCTGCCATCTCTGTAACGGTAAATGCCTTTCCACCCGGGGCGGAGCATATATCAAGAATCTTCTCGCCCTTTTTCGGTTCAAGCGCCGCACAGCAAAGCTGCGATGAAAGATCCTGAACATGATAATAACCTTTTTTGAAAAGTTCGTTATTCTCAACCGAACCGAAAGGTTCTGCTTCAAGGCAGTTATCAAAAAGAGTACATTTTTTTACCGAAACTCCATTCATTGAAAAATCCGCTATAAGAGTATCGCAATCGATTTTAATGTTGTTTACACGAAGGTAAAGCTTGTGTGGTTCAAGCGACCGCTTCAAAAATTCCGAAGTCTTATCTTCGCCGTACTGATCTATAAGCTTCTTCGCCAGGTCAGCTGAACAGGAATATTCAACGCAGAATTTCTGTATTCTATCCTTTGGTAATGCAAATTTTTTATCATCTCTTATAAAGCTGCGAAGCACAGCATTCACAAACGGTGCTGCACTCTTTTTCCCAAGCTGCTTTACAAGCTCGACAGACTCGTTCACTGCCGCATTATCGGGAACGGAATCCATATATAAAAGCTGGTAAATTCCCATACGAAGCGTTTCAAGAATGACAGCATCAAGCTTTTGTATCGGCTTTGAACTATAAAGCAAAATTATATAGTCAAGCGTTGCTTTACGTTCGATAACACCATAGAAAAGACGTGAAATAAAAGCTTTGTCCCTCGCTGAAATATCGGAACACTGCAAAACTCCGTCGAGTGCAAGGTTTGAATATGCACTTTTTTCAAGCTTTTCAAGCAGTTCGCAAACGATCATTCTTGCAGACTTCATATCAGCTTTTTCTCCTTTATAAATTTCAGCGTCTTCTGTTGTTTGAGATAAGCACTAAACGCAGAAGTGTCGTCAATGCCGAGAAAAGGGCAGCAACATAAGTCATTGCAGCAGCCGTAAGGACTTTTTTTGCCATTTTGTTCTCGTCATTTTCGAGTATATAACTTCCCTCAAGTATTCGCAATGCTCTTCCGCTTGCATTGAACTCAACCGGAAGCGTCACAAGCTGAAAAAGAACAACAGCAACATAAACGATAATGCCTATATCAATAAGGAAGCCAAGTGAACGGCTGAAAATAAGTCCGATCAGTACAAGCGGCATCGCTGCCTGCGAACCTATCTGAGCCACAGGAAGAATCGCATTTCGTATTTTTATAGGTGCATATCCGACCGAATGCTGTATTGCGTGACCCGTTTCGTGAGCCGCAACGCCGACAGCCGCAACCGATGTGCTGTTATATACAGAATCGGAAAGTCGGACAACATTCGTCCTCGGGTCATAATGGTCGGTCAGTTCTCCGCTCACACGTTCGATGCGAACGTCAAACAATCCGTTTTCGTCAAGTATCTTTCGCGCAACCTCGGCAGCTGTAATGCCTCGCCTGTTGCATATCCGGCTGTATTTGCTGAATGTCGATTTAACCATACACTGTGCGACAAGCGCAAAGATCAGCGCAGGGATTACCAGAATATAGGTAGGATCATAGAACATTTAGCAGTTCTCCTTTCAGATAAAAACGATATACGTTTAAGAAAGAACTTCTCCCTTTGCTACAGGTTTACCTCGGAGATAATCAGCGGTTTTCATACGCTTGCCGCCCTCCGCCTGAATTTCAAGGAAAGTAACTGTATTTTTATCTCCGCAAACGACTGTAAAGTTCTTTTCATTTACAACCGTTCCCGGTGCTGCATCCGAAGTTTCACCAGTCATCTCTGACTTGTATATTTTCAAAAACTTGCCGTTGTACATAGCTTTGGCGCATGGTGAAGACGAAAGTCCGCATATCTGTCTGTGAATTTCGGCAGCAGGGCGTGTAAAATCTATAGGGCACATATCCTTGGTTATCATCGCAGCATAGTTTGAAAGCGAATCGTCCTGAGAAATAGGTGTAATGCTGTTATCCTTTACAGCCTTGACTGTATCAAGAAGAAGCTTTGCGCCCATCTCGGAAAGCCTGTCGTGAAGTTCGGAAGCCGTTTCATTCGCCCCTATCTCTGTTTTTGCGGAAAGGAGCATATCGCCAGTGTCAAGTCCCTCCGCCATAAGCATTGTTGTAACGCCCGTTTCCTTTTCACCGTCAAGAACAACTCGCTGAATAGGAGCAGCACCGCGGTACTTCGGAAGAAGTGAAGCATGAACGTTCACACAAAAATGCTTTGGAAGATCAAGTATCTCTTTCGGGAGAATCTTTCCGTAAGCAACAACTACAATAAGGTCGGGAGCAATTTCTCTCAGAATTTTGAGAGCCTGCTCTGCATCTTCCCCTTTTTTCAAGCTTGTCGGCTGATAAACGGGTATTCCGTATGACAAGGCTGTTTCCTTTACAGGAGGTGGAAGGAGCTTCATTCCCCTGCCCTTCGGCTTATCAGGCTGTGTAAATACAGCAGAAACGTTTTCACCGCTTTCAACGAGTGCTTTAAGGCAAGGAACAGCAAAATCGGGTGTTCCCATAAAAACTATATTCATTGAGCGTTCTCCTTTTGATTATGCGTCCTCAAGATCCTTAGGGTCAACGAATTCATCAACCTTTTCAATGAAAAGATGTCCGTCAAGGTGGTCAAGCTCGTGGCAGACAGCCCTTGCGAAGAACTCTTTTGCCTTGATCTCAATTTCTTTGCCTGTACGGTCTTGAGCCTTTACAGTAACATTCATCGGACGAACTACATATCCCCACTGGTCGGGGCAGGAAAGACAGCCTTCGATACCTCTCTGCTTACCCGATTTCTTAACGATAACCGGATTGATAAGTTCAACAAGACCGTCGCCTACATCAATAACTACTGCACGGCGAAGAATTCCGACCTGCGGAGCTGCAAGACCAACGCCTTTTGCTTTATACATAGTTTCTGCCATATCATCAAGTAAAATACCGAGCTTTTCATCAAATTTTTCAACGGGTCTGCAATTCTTATGAAGAACATCCTCCGATTTATTTACAATGTTTCTGAGTGCCATTTTATATTCCTCCATTTTTATATGCTGCATTTTTTAAATGCTTATATCGCCGTTTATATCAATGTATGCTCTGACGTTTGCAAATTCTCGAAGCTTTGAACAGCTTTTGTAAACATCGCCGATAAAGCTTCGGAAAACTGTGTTGTTTTTACATTTTATGATAATTCTGTATCTATATCTGCCGTTCAGCTTTTCGTATGTACAGCGTGACGGACCGAGAACAACAAGTGGGATCCGAATATTCTCCTTGTCAATCTTTTCCTTTAGCTTATTTATAAAACAAACCGATGCAGTCTGCGCACAACCGTCTATCTCGGACGAAAGTTCAATAAGACAGGTATCGCAGAAAGGCGGATAGAGCAGCGTTTTGCGCATCTCTATCTCCTGACGGTAAAACTCCTCATAATCCTGCTTTGCCGCGAGGTTTATGACATAATGCTGAGGAACGAATGTCTGAATATAAGCACGTCCCTGCTTTTCACCTCTGCCGCATCGTCCTACGACCTGCGTTAAAAGCGAAAAGGTTCGTTCATAGCTTCGGAAATCTCCCGAAAAAAGCGCCTTATCTATTGATACAACACCTACAAGAGTAACATTCGGAAAATCAAGACCTTTCGCGATCATTTGAGTTCCGAGCATAATGTCATACTCGCCGTTTTCAAACGCACGGAAGTTTTTTTCATAAGCTGTCCTCGAATATGTCGTGTCAGCGTCCATTCGCAGAAGTCTTGCATTCGGAAAAAGCTTTGCAACCTCGTCCTCGACCTTTTGAGTGCCGAAGCCTGTCTGCTTTATGTGATTTCTACCGCAGTTCGGACAGACCGTTATCATATTTTCGATATGACCGCAATAGTGACACACAAGCATATTGTTGACCTTGTGATAAGTCAGCGGAACGCTGCAGTTCGGACAGGTAACAGTCTGCTTGCAGTCGCAGCAGCTTATAAAAGTATGATAACCTCTTCGGTTAAGAAGAAGAATACTCTGTTCTCCCCTGTCAAGATTTATCGAAAGCTCATCAACGAGCCGCTCGGAGAGGATCGCAGAGCTGTCATAGAAACCCTCTGTCGCAAGATCGATTATTTCAACATCGGGAAGCTTATTTTGAGAATAACGCTGTTTCATCGTAAAAAGTTTATATCTTCCCGTTTGAGCGTAATAAAAACTTTCTATCGATGGTGTTGCCGAAGCCATAAGGAGCAGAGCATTATGCGTCACACACCGCTTTTTCGCAATATCCTTTGCATTATAACGTGGTGAGGATTCGGATTTATAGGTCTGTTCACCCTCTTCGTCCATAATTATAAGCCCGATATTATCAAGATGCGCAAAAACAGCACTTCGTGTACCGACAACGATACGAGCCTTGCCTGCTTTTACACGCTTGAACTCATCGAGCCTTTGCGTAAGCGAAAGATTGCTGTGCATAACGGAAACCTTGTTTCCGAAAAGTCCCTGAAATTTTCTCACGACCTGCGGTGTGAGCGAAATTTCGGGAATGAGCATTATTACATTCCGACCCTTATCAAGAACATATTGGATAAGCTTTATAAATACCGAGGTCTTTCCGCTGCCCGTCACTCCATAAAGAAGCGCCGCCTCCGGCTTTCCCTCATCAATAAGAGCGGAAATTCCGTCAAATGCTTTCTGCTGTTCGTCGGAAAGAATGATATCGCTGACTTTTTCGGTTATATCAACAACAGGGTCACTGATATACTCATTTTCAAAAGCCTCAACGATGTGATTTTTTTTCAAAGTCGAGATAACGCTCGCCGAAACTCCGCAGATATACGAAATTTCCTTTACCGAAGCCGCACCGCAGCCTTCAAGAAGCTCGACTACCGCCCTTCCTTTTTCGGAAACGTTAAAAGCACTGCTTTCGGCAAGATATTCTTCGGAAAGACGAAGCATTTTTACAGTATCGTCTTTCTTGCGGCGTTTTATGTCATCATTTTCAACAAGAAAACCTTTATCGACAAGTTCGGCAATATCTGCGCCCTTTGCGTTTTCTATAGTTGATACATCTTCACAGAAGTTCTTCCAAACTTTTTTTGCACTGTCTGAAAGAACATCTTCCGACGGAAGTTCACCGCCGGCTGTGACGTATCTTTCCGTATAATCTACGTTAAGTCCTATCGGAATGAGCGCACGGAATGCCTCAAAATATGTGCAGAGCGTTGTTTCACGCAGCCACATCATAAGTTCAAGCATTTCATCATTCAGCGGTGGTTCTTTATCCACTACAGAACGTATCGGTTTAAAATCCGACATTTTTTCTTCGGGTGAAAGCTCTGCAGCAAAGTCAAGACGAACAACAACGCCTATTCTTTTTCGGTTGCCTTTTCCAAACGGAACGATAACTCTGCACCCCGGACGAACGATCTCTTCAAGCTCGGTCGGAACTATATATTTGTACCGTCTGTCGAAATACAGCGATGTATTGCTCACTGCGACAGCGGCAATATATTTCTCACCAGCCAAGCTTTATCCCTCCAAGTTTTAGTCTTTGGTAGCAGGAGATTTCAAAGAAGGATCTTCAACAATGTAATACTTTCTTGCAGCGAATTCTTCAACAGCCGTCTTTACAGGCTTTTGTTCAAGTATCTGCTTGTTTTCGTAAAGCTCGTCAGAGATCTCTCTTGCACGTTTTGCTACGGCGATAACTACAGAATAGTAGCTTTCACCCTTTGTTGCGATCTGTGAAATAGTTGGTCTAAGCATTTTCAAGCACCTCATCAATTAAATATTCTGAATTTTCTTTTTTTAGCTTTTGTGAATTGATTATAGAAAGCAGGTCGGAAACAGCAATTTCCAACTCGCCGTTTATCATAACATAATCGTAGTTTACAGCCTTGCGTATTTCGCCTGCAGCTTCTCCGATACGCTTTTCAATGACTTCCTCGGTTTCTGTACCGCGTTTGTGAAGTCTTCTGCGAAGTTCTTTCAGCGATGGCGGAAGAATGAAAACCGAAACAGCTTCGGGGCATTTTTCCATTACCTTTAAAGCACCCTGAACCTCTATCTCAAGTATAACATTCTTGCCCTCAGCGAGCATATCTTCGACCGGTTTTTTCGGTGTGCCGTAATAGTTTCCGCAGTAGTTCGCATATTCAAGCATACCGCCATTTTCGATAAGCTTTTCAAACTCATCTTTGGAAAGAAAATGATAATTCACACCATTAATTTCGCCCGGGCGAGGAGCTCTTGTTGTTGCCGAAACGGAGTAATAAACATTATCCTGCTTTAAAATCTCAGCAAGTACAGTACCCTTTCCGCAGCCTGACGGCCCCGAAACAATAAATAATGTACCCTTACTCATCATCGTCCACCTCATCATCATTGTCAAGTCTGCCTGCAACGGTTTCAGGCTGTACGGCAGAAAGGATCACATGGTCGCTGTCCATGATGATAACAGCTCGGGTTCTTCTGCCATAGGTTGCATCAATGAGCATTCCCTTGTCTTTTGCGTCCTGAATTATTCGTTTTATCGGAGCAGACTCGGGACTTACGATCGTAATAAGTCGGCTTGCGGAAATCATATTTCCGAAACCAATATTGATAAGCTTCATAGCGCTCTCCCATTAAATTTATTCGATGTTCTGAACCTGTTCGCGAATCTTTTCTATCTCGGATTTTAAGTCAACGACTACCTTTGTGATCTCAATATCCTGACATTTTGAGCCGATAGTGTTTGCTTCGCGGTTGAATTCCTGGATAAGAAAATCAAGCTTTCTTCCGACAGCTTCATTCATCGAAAGCATTTCCCTGCACTGATTTATATGGCTGCGCAAGCGGACAGTTTCCTCGTCAACGGCTGTCTTTTCGGAGAAGATAGCCGCCTCGGTAAGAATTCTCTGCTCGTCAACATTCGTATCCTTAAGCACCTCGGAAATTTTATCGAAAAGCTTTTTGCGATACTTTTCAGTAGTTTCGGGTGACTTCTTTTCTATTTTTTCCACAAGTCCGGTGATATAATCAAGTCTTGAAAGAATATCTTCGCGCATCTTTTCGCCCTCGGCTTCACGCATAGCAATAAATCTTTCAAGAGCCTTTTCAGCGACCGACTTTACCTCGTTCCAGACAGTTTCCTCGTCTTCTTCTATCTTTTTTACATCAAAAATATCGGGCAGACGCATAATCCTTGAAAGTGTAAGGTCATCATCAAGACCGAGTTCTTCATTCGCCCTTCTTAAAGCTGTTATATAGCCCTTGGCAACTTCTGAATTGACTTCGATCTTTTCATCACTGACACCGTCAGACTGAATGGAAACGCCGACATCAATCTTACCTCTCGAAACCTGTCCCTGAATGAATGATTTAAGCTTTTCATCGAGGTATCCGCAGCTTCTCGGAACTCTTGACGTGAATTCATAGTATCTGTGATTGACAGATTTGATCTCAACAATGATAGTTTTACCGTCCACGGATTCAAGGCATCTTCCGAAGCCTGTCATGCTTTTTATCACAAAATCACCGCTTTATCCATAATATGTTTGCCGAAAAAAGCACTTTGCCCTTAATCAGCTTTTCATATCATTATAACATATTTTCGGTTCAAAATCAAGTAGTACAGAACAAAAAAGAGCCGATTTCTCGACTCTTTTTGTAAATGTCATTTGTCAGATCAGACCGGATGAACCTTGGAAGCCGCATCAGCATGTCCGTCAATGCCGTACTTTGCATTTCTTCTTGCTTCAAAGAATTTAGGTGCAACCTTCGGGAACATTGCGTATGTGAGAACATCTTCTTCCTGTTCGATCCATTCTGCACACTCTTCACGGAGCTTATCAAGCTCAGGTTCGAGGAGGTCAGCAGGACGGCAGGTAATAGCTTCCTCGCCCTTGAGGATCTTATCCTGGAATTCCTTGGAGATTGCAACAGGAGTTTTACCGTATTTGCCCTTAACAAGTCCCTTGAATTCCTTAGTAACTGTCTTGTAGCGTTCGCCGTTGATAACGTTGAACACAGCCTGTGTACCAACGATCTGGGAAGTAGGAGTTACGAGAGGAGGCATACCGGAATCGGCACGAACCTTAGGAACTTCCTTAAGAACTTCAACAAACTGATCTTCCTTACCTGCCTGCTTGAGCTGTGAAAGGAGGTTGGAGAGCATTCCGCCCGGAACCTGATACATAAGAGCGTTTGTATCTGTAGCAAGCATCTTAGGATCAAGAAGTCCGCTGTCGATATACTTCTTACGGAGTGTCATGAAGTAATCTCTGATCTCATTGAGAAGAACAAGGTCAAGACCTGTATCGTACTCTGTGCCCTGAAGTGCAGCAACCATAGATTCAGTCGGAGCGTGAGAAGTACCGAGTGCGAGAGGCGACATACTTGTATCGATCATATCAAGTCCGTTTTCAATACCCTTTAAGAGGCACATGGAAGCAAGACCTGATGTGTAATGTGTGTGGAGCTGTACAGGAATATCAACGGCTCCCTTGACAGCCTTAACGAGAGAAACTGTACGGTAAGGTGTAAGAAGAGCAGCCATATCCTTGATACAGATGGAATCAGCACCCTCAGCTTCGCACTGCTTAGCATAGTTAGCATAGTATTCATCTGTGAATACATCACCAACTGTGAAAGACATTGCAACCTGAGCATGAGCGCCTTCCTTCTTAGCTGCGTGGATAGCAGTCTTAAGGTTTCTGATATCGTTGAGAGCATCGAAAATTCTGATGATATCGATGCCGTTTGCAACAGACTTCTGTACAAAATATTCGAGTACATCGTCAGCATAGTGACGGTAGCCGAGCATATTCTGTCCTCTGAAAAGCATCTGGAGCTTGGTGTTGGGCATCTCCTTACGGATAGTGCGGAGTCTGTCCCAAGGATCTTCATTAAGGAAACGGATGCAGGCATCAAATGTAGCACCGCCCCAAACCTCTGCGGAATAGAAACCTACCTTGTCCATTTTTGAAAGAATAGGAAGCATATCGCTTAAAGGCATACGGGTTGCGATAAGCGACTGGTGTGCGTCACGAAGGACGGTTTCCGTAACTTTAATCTTAGCCATAATTTATATCAACCTTTCACAAAACTTATGCAATTGTAAGGATAACATCGCCTGTCTGAACGGAATCGCCCTTCTTAGCGCTGATAGCAACTACCTTACCGCTCTTAGCAGCAGGGATATCATTTTCCATCTTCATAGCTTCGAGAACAGCAACAGGCTGACCTTCCTTAACTTCTGTGCCTACGGAAACCTTGATGTCAAGGATAGTTCCGGGCATTGGAGCTGTTACAGGTTCACCGCCTGCAGGAGCAGCAGGTGCAGGAGCTGCAGCAGGAGCGGGTGCAGCGGCAGGAGCAGCAACGGGTGCTGCAGCAACAGGAGCAGCGCCGCCTGTTGTTTCTTCAACTGCTACGTCATAAGCTTTGCCATTTACAGTAATATTAAATCTTTTCATTATGTATTAACTCCATTCAATTTATTTTTGACAGAAAACTGTCGGATAAACATTCTTTTCAGGAAAACAAATGATACCTTAGAAAGGCATATTGCTGTGCTTCTTAGGAAGACGCTTGTTAAGACGCTTGCCTGCCATAAGTTCAAGAACGGACTGAACCTTAGCTCTTGCTTCATCGGAAGTGATAACAGCATCGACACAGCCTTTTTCAGCAGCAGCGAAAGCAGATGCTTCATTTTCTGCATATTCAGCAGCGATCTTGTTTCTTTCAGCCTTTACATCAGCTGCGCCCTTGAGCTTGTCGTGGTAAAGGAACTCAGCAGCCGTAACGGGAGCAACAGGAGAAATTACAGCATTTGGATAAGCAAATGTCATATCAGCATTAGCTGTTCCGAGCGCTACCATTGCAGAGCCGATAGCGTTGCCTGTAACAACGGAAACCTTAACGGTAGTAGCTTCTGCATAAGCATTTGCAAGCTTTGCAAGATCACGGATATTGTCGTTATTTTCAAAGCCTTCTGTATCGATAACAGTTACAACAGGAATAGAGAAAGCATCGCAGGTTCTTACAAAACGTGCAAGCTTGGAGCTGTCATCGGAAGTGAGCTTATCAGCAGTCTTGTTTGTTGCGGCGATACCAACAACAGAACCGCCGAGAGTTGCAAGAGCAGTATATGAAGCCTTGCCGAACTCCTTGGAAAGTTCAATAACGCTGCCTTCGTCTGCAAGAGCCTCAGCAACATCTGCTGCCTTTCCGTCTGCAGCCTTTGCAGGAGCAGTAAATTCAAATTCGGGAGCAACTGCGAGGTTGTTTGCAGGGAGAAGAGAAAGGATATCTCTTGCGCTCTTTACCGCTTCAGCATCGTCCTTTGCAAGTACGGAAACACCGCCGAGCTTTGCAGCATCAGCACCGTTCTTTCCCTCACCTGCTGTGAGATAGACAGCGCTGTCTTCTGTAGCAACAACGAAATCGGAAGATGCAGCGATAAGAGCCGCACTGCCTACGCAAGTGCCTGCGATAACAGCGATCTGGGGAACAACACCCGAAAGATTGTTTGTATAAGCGAGAATTTCGCTGTAAGAAGCAATAGCGTCAGCGCCATCGGTAACTACAGCACCGTTGGAATCAAAAATTCCAACAACGGGAACACCATTTCTTGATGCGAGTTCATAAACCTTGCAGATCTTAGCTGCAACAGTCTTTGTAACAGCGCCGTTGTTTATGCTCTTATCCTGAGAAAATGCATAAACAGGGCTTCCGTCCACATAGCCGTATGCAGTAACAACAGCCGCATCTTCAGCTTTTACAGCGGAATTGATCTCGGTATAAACACCATCGTCGAATAAATCAGTAAGTCTTTCTTTTGCCTTTGTCGAAGCCGCTGCGTTGTTTTTGTAGTCAGCGAGCTTGGTTTTCTGGCTTTCAGTCAACATAAACGTTCCTCCGTTCAATACTTAAAATTAAACCATTGTATATTATACACCATTTGATCTTGGTTGGCAAGATTAAATCTATTATATTTTCAATTTGTTCATATTTTGTGATAATTTTACTGTTCATTGACAGCATTGCGAAGCGCTTTTACCTCTTCTGCGGTAAGTTCACGCCATGTTCCGGGTTTGAGCATACCAAGCTTTACGGGACCTATAGCCGTTCTGCGAAGACGGGCAACTTCAAGTCCGACAGCTTCACACATCTTACGGATCTGGCGGTTTCTGCCCTCACGGATTATTATGCGAAGCACTACTCTGCCCTCCTGCTCGTCAAGAACCTCAACATTTGCAGGAAGCGTCTTTCTTCCGTCGATCTCAACACCTGCAGTGAGCCGAACGAGCTGATCTTCGGTTATGGACGGGCGGACCGTAACACGGTAGGTTTTTGAGATATGGCAGCTCGGGTGCATGATATCATTTGCGAATTTTCCGTCATTCGTAAAAAGCAGCATACCCTCGGAATTTCTGTCAAGTCTTCCTATCGGATAAACCCTCTCATCAAGACCTGTAAGGAGTTCCGTAACACATTTTCTGTCGAGTTCGTCCGACATTGTTGTCACATATCCTCTCGGCTTATTGAGCATAATGTAGTATTTTTTGCGCTTCTTTTCAAGGTAAATACGCTCACCGTTGACGGTTATAACGTCGTTGTAAGTCGCGCCGTCACCGATAGATGCAGGGTGTCCGTTGACCTTGACCTTTCCGTTGATTATAAACTCCTCAGCCTTTCGGCGCGAGCATAATCCGCTCTCAGAAATGAGCTTTTGCAGTCTTATTTTTTCCACGATTCTTCTCCTTTTTATTCAAAAAGCTTTTTAAGCATATCTATCACACTATTATACAAAGATTTTTTTACATCACCGGTTTTATAGGGACAGCTTTCATCGGCAACTATCACACGTCTGCACAAAACATCTCCGTAAGCGCTGTACTCGACATATCCGACTTCATCGCCCTCCATAATCGGAGCATATACGAAATCCGGAATAAATACTTTTTCCGCTATGTCGGGCAGCGAACCGTTCACCGAGGTAAACATGGGTGCTTCGGAAAGCCTGCACTTCATACTGTCAGATGTTCCACCGACAAGTCCAACACTGAATTTATCTGTAAAGTTATTAGGCTTAACACGTTTCGTACAAGAAAAACCCGTTTCAAACATTTTGATATGGTCATTCCAGTCGTCCGAAGCATTGAGTGTAACGGCAATAAGCTTTACGCCGTCCTTTTCGGCAGCCGAAACAAGGCAACGCCCTGCTTCATCGGTAAAACCCGTCTTTACTCCGATGCAGTACTGATATTTCGTCAGCAAACGATTCGTATTCGAAAGATATTTATCCGACTGAAAGCCGTCCGAAGAAAGCTTTATGCTCTTCGTTCGGCAAATCTCACAGAAACGCTCGTTTTTAAGCGCTTCTCTCGTGAGCAGAGCCATATCGTAAGCCGTTGAGTAATGTTTTTCATCATGAAGTCCCGAAGGCGTGACAAAATTCGAATTGTTCATACCGATCTTGGATGCTCTGCGGTTCATTCGCTGCGCAAAGCTTTCAAAGCTGCCGCTTATAAGAAGTGCCGCCGTATTAGCCGCATCATTGCCCGACGGGAGCATCATTCCATAGCAAAGTTCATTCTTTGTAACGCTTTCGCCGAAGCAAAGTCCCATTGACGACCCCTCTGTCATAAGAGCATCATCGGGAACGGCATAAACTTTGTCAAGATCACCGCTTTCAAGCGTCAGCAAAGTTGTCATTATCTTTGTCGTACTCGCCATAGGGAGCTTTTGGCTCTCGTTTTTGGCAAGAATTATCGTTCCCGTTTCGGCTTCGATAAGCACAGCAGCCTTAGCGGAAAGCGAGATATTTTCTGCAGCATTCGTCTTTGGTGTAAAGGCAAACAGCGTTACGCACGACAGCACCGCAGCAATTATTTTTTTCATAGCATACACCACCAAATTTATAATAAGCAGTACATACTATGATAAAAAAGTGGGTTTTAGAAATCAAATTCCGACGAACTGTTAGGTTTTTTGTTCGTCGTTTCGGGTTCGTCATCGAGAGAAAGATTAAGTCCCTCTGTATTGATGTCGGGAGTTACGCCAAGAGGTTCATCGTCAGCCTTTTTCTTGCTGAAAAGTCCCTGCACCTTGTCAAAAAGTTCCGGAACGAGATTAACGATCGCACCCGCAGAGGACTTGTCCTGATTGATCTGGAGAAGCTTTACATCACCGTTTGCAACAACAATAAATGCGATAGGCTGGATTGTAACTCCGCCGCCCGTACCGCCGCCGAAAAGCTCGCTGCTCGACTTTGAAGGAAGGTCGGAACCGCCTGCCGCAAACCCGTAGGAAACCTTTGATACAGGGATTATCGTAACGCCGTCAAGCTTTATCGGGTCGCCGATTATAGTATCGGCATCGGAAAGCTCCTTGACCTTATCGAGTGATGTCCTGACTAAATCTTTTACTTTATCGTCCATTATTTTTATCCTTTCTGCCTGAAAATCAAGCCGTTAAGTTTTCATGTTTTTTATCTGAATCGGAGCTGTTCAGTGACGCACCGAGTTCATCTATCTTCTCTTTGTTTTTCATATACCCGAAAAGCACTCCGAGCAGAAGTCCCACAGCCGTTCCAAGTCCGAGCGTTACATTTGCAGTACAGTCGTAGCTGCTTTTTCCCGACTCGAATTCACAGCCGATATCGACAGTTTTTACGGAAACTCTGAACATAAGCTTTAACAGCGCAATGCCGTTATAAACAGCCGTGCTGACTTTTCCGTAATTCACAGCAGCTTCGCAGGCATCTTCACCGCTTATAACAAAATCGATCATAAGATTTGTTATTTTTATGCTCTTGAAAAACTTGGTGAAAAACTTTTTTACGGTTTCCCACAGCAGCTTTAACTGCTCAATACGAACCTTTATCATATTGAATGTCTCGGAAAGCTTCTTTTTATCCTTTTCCGGAACGTCAGGATCAGCAGCTTCGTCAGCCGTCTGTTCAATAAAATCTTCTGCCTCGCTGACAGCTTCCTTTGCATCGGCTGAAAGCTCAACGTTTTCCGCCGGACCGTTATCTTCGGGCAGTGACTTCTTTTTCTTTCGTCTTTTGCGCTTCGGCTTCTTTTCTTTGAACGGAAATACTGTAAAGCAGAGATACTTTACCTTGAAATCAAGCACTCCACTGAGATATTTCAGCTCAACACGTATCTTCGCCTTGAATAAAAGAAAAAGCAAGAGCACTATCACCGTTATTATAATAAGTGCTGTCATAAGACCTATTCCTTCGATTCTTCCGCTTCTTCGGAAATGTCAGCTTCGTTTTCCTTTATAAGAAGCTCATCAAAGCTTACCTGTGAATCTCCGTTCGGAACGGCAGGCAGATCATCAAGCGAGGAAAGCTGAAAGCTTCGCAGGAACGCCGCTGTTGTTTTATATGCGATAGGCCGTCCCGGAACATCAAGCCTTCCTGCTTCTTCAAGCAGATTTTTCTCAACAAGCGAATTTACAACGCTTGAACTGTCCGTTCCTCTGATATGCTCAACAAAGCCCTTGGTAACAGGCTGATTGTAAGCGATTATCGTAAGGACTTCCATTGCCGCAGGTGAAAGCGGAGCGGCTTTTCGTGTTTCCATTGCCGCACGGATATAGTCTATAAATTTCTCACGGGCACAGAGCTGATAGCTGTCCGAAAGCTTGATTATCATCAATGCGCTTTCGTTCTCCTCATAGCGGTCGTTAAGCATATTTATTATCTTTTCTATCGTTTCCTCTTCGATGCCCGAAGCCTGCACAAGCCTTGATTTTTCTATCGGGTCGCCGCTCGCAAAAAGTATGGCTTCAACTATCGAAAGTTCTTCATTCAATCTCATTTTAAGGTCATTTCCCCTTTAATTATATGTGGGAGTTTCATTTTCCGTCGGTTGTGACGGCTTTACATAGTCTTTGTTGAAAACTATCTCGCTGTTGTCATCGTTGAGCAGAATTCGTCCCGATTTCGTCAGTTCAAGTATCGCAAGGAACACCGCTACTCTCTCAGAACGGTCGGTCAGACCGTCAAAAAGGCTGTCAGTCATACATTTTCCTGTTTTATAAAGATTTCGCAGGACATAGACGATCTTCGAGGTAACGGAAACTATCTTTTTCTTTACAATAGCGTTAAACGAATCAAGCTTTATCGGCTCTTCGGGCTTTTTTGCGCCGATATTTTTATACGCCGCAAGCAGCTCCTCAGGGTCGTGGATAAGCGGATAGGTATTGTCAAATTCGATGTGCATACGCTTTCGCACGGTGATATTGTTGCCGATATAGCGTTGCTGCATAAGTCCGGAAGCGAGCTTACAGAGCGAATATTCGATAAGCCGTCCCTCCAGCTCTTTCTTCATCACTTCCGCCTCTTCCCTTGACGGCAGGAGTGAAACTGTTTTCATATACACGAGCTGGGCAGCCATTTCAAGGAACTCGCCTGCACTCTCCATATCCTTGTCAACAGCCTTGTCAATGTATTCAAGATACTGGTCAACGAGCATTACTATCGGTATATCGTTGATATTCAGTTTATGCTTTGATATAAGGTGCAGAAGCAGGTCGAGCGGTCCTTCAAACACCTCAAGCTTAAAAGAAATTGTTTCCAAATCAGATTACCCCGATATTACTTTTTATAAACAGGTTTGCAATAAGGTCTACCCAGTTCGTAAGCTGCCACAGCACGTTTGTTGTTCCGTTCTGTAAAAATGCAAGCGGCTTATCGAGCAAGCCTAAAAATACAACAATGAACAGCACTCCGAAGATATAACGCTCATATTTCATTATGCCGAAGTACTTATCCTGCGGCAGGAACAAGGTCAAAATTCTTGAACCGTCAAGCGGCGGTATCGGAAGAAGATTGAAAACGGCAAGTCCGATGTTAAGAACAGCACCATACTCGAAGATATACTCAAAAATGCTCAATGCTGTACTTGAACCTTTTACAAACTCAACTATATAAAGCACACGGAAAGCTATCATCGAAAGATACGCCAATATAAGGTTTGAAACAGGTCCTGCAAGTGAGGAAACAGCCATTCCGACCTTTGGATTTTTGAATTTCCGTGCATCGATAGGAACAGGTTTAGCCGCACCTACGCCGACAAAAAGCATAAAAAGCGCACCCCAAAGGCTTATGTGCTTTGCAGGATTAAGGCTTATTCTGCCTTGCTTTTTTGCGGTATCATCGCCGAGCCAGTATGCCACAATACCGTGTGCAGATTCATGGACAGGGAATGCGACCATTAAAACTATAAGACGAACGAGAAACGAAAGCAGCCGTCCCGATAAAATTGTACTCATATACACTCTCCATACAGAATTTCAAACAACCAATCGAATTCATTATACCATATTTAATAAAAAAACACAAGCGATTTTGTTGATTTTCTGTATAAAATAAAAAACTTTGGTTTTTTCTGATTTTTTTTGAAAAAACACTTGCATTTTGATTTTACTTGTGGTATAATCTTAACGTTGACTATGTAACGATTATAAAAAGGAGGTGTAACCCTATGGCAAAGTGCGAAATTTGCGGAAAGGGTGTTACTTTCGGTATAAAGGTTTCCCATTCTCACCGTCGTTCAAACAGAACTTGGAAGCCTAATGTTAAGCGCGTAAAGGCAATCGTAAACGGAACTCCTACACATATCTATGTATGCTCCAGATGTCTTCGTTCCAATAAGGTTACCCGTGCAGTATAATTACCGCAATTGTAATGCATAAAAAGGATGCTTTCAAAAGAAGCATCCTTTTTATTTTATCTGAAAATTTTATAACAAAGTTCGCCGCAGATGTGATTTTCTGCGGCGTCTTTCGTTTATAAGATCTTATGCTTTAACAGCTTTGTGGAATATCTTCTTGCCCTTTTTGATAACAACGGAATCATCGATAGTGATAACCGCATTCGGGTCAGTTACCTTTACATCATCAACAGCAATTCCGTTCTGCTGAACAAGTCGCCTGCCCTCGCTCTTGGACGGGCAAAGTCCTGTCTTTACAAGAAGATCAAGGATATTGATACCGCCCTCAAGTTCAGCGGCAGGGATATCGGTCGAAGGCATATCAGCGGATGCGCCGCCGTTTGCAAAGATAGCCTTTGCAGCCGCAAGAGCCTTTTCAGCCTCTTCTTCGCCGTGAACAAGCTTTGTAAGCTCATAGCCAAGAAGTTCCTTAGCCTTGTTGAGTTCTGCACCCTGCATAGTCTTTTCCATCTCTTCGATCTGCTCGATAGGAACGAATGTGAGCATTTTAAGGCACTTGATAACGTCAGCATCGTCAACGTTTCTCCAATACTGGAAGAAATCATACGGTGATGTCTTTTCGGGGTCGAGCCATACAGCGCCGCTTACGGTCTTACCCATTTTCTTGCCCTCGCTGTTGAGGAGAAGCGTGATAGTCATTGCATGAGCGTCCTTGCCGAGCTTTTTACGGATAAGCTCCGTGCCGCCGAGCATATTTGCCCACTGGTCGTCGCCGCCAAACTGCATATTACAGCCGTATTTCTGGAAAAGCATATAGAAGTCGTAGGACTGCATTATCATATAGTTGAATTCAAGGAAAGTAAGTCCTCTTTCCATTCTCTGCTTGTAGCACTCGAAGGTGAGCATCTTGTTTACGCTGAAGCAAGCACCGACTTCACGCAGAACATCAATGTAGTTAAGGTCAAGAAGCCAGTCGCCGTTGTTTACAACGATAGCCTTGTCCTCGGAAAAATCGATGAATCTGCTCATCTGTTTCTTGAAACATTCAACGTTGTGGTCGATAGTTTCCTTTGTCATCATCTTTCTCATATCGGTCTTGCCCGATGGGTCGCCGATCATAGCTGTGCCGCCGCCGATGAGAACGATAGGCTTGTTGCCTGCCATCTGCAAACGCTTCATAAGGCAGAGTGCCATAAAGTGTCCAACGTGGAGGCTGTCCGCTGTCGGGTCGAAGCCGATATAGAAAGTAGCCTTTCCGTTGTTTATCATTTCGCTGATCTCCTTTTCATCGGTGACCTGTGCGATAAGTCCTCTTCTTACAAGTTCTTCGTATAAAGTCATTATTACTTCTCCTTAATTATATTTTTGAGCCGTTTTCCGCATTTACAGCAGACTTGGCATTTTTACATCAAAAAAGTTTATACATTTTTCCATAAACGATGAAATCAAAAACTGATCTCACGGATATCACAACCTTTCAACACAATAAAAAAACCCCCTTGAAAACATAAGCTTCAAGAGGGCGAATCATCGCTGTACCACCTCAGTTTATCCGCTAAAAGCAGACCTTTAGGGCGCTGTAACGGGCGCAGACCGCATATCCCTACTGTTACTGTTGTTTCGGGACACAAGCTCCAAGACGTAATTCACGAACGAACGGCATCCTTTTTCACCGACCAAGGACTCTCTTTGACCGCTTTATCATTCGCTTAATTGGTTCTCTTCACAGCCTTTAATTATTTATGATGATAACATATCCCACACCGGCTTGTCAAGACCTTTTTTGCAAAAAAATAATTTTGTAAAAGATTATTGACAAAGATATACTATTTATTGTATAATATATGCATATCAACTATTGAGAGGCAAAATTTCATGAGATTTGAAGGATTTTCTACCGAAAATAAGCGAATTTCAAAGTGTATCCCAACGGCCGCCGATACGGTCATAACGGATATTTTAAAGCCGCAGTCCGAACGTGCATCTATGCTTGGACTCGGACTTAATACCAATGGGATAATCCCTGTTTTTTTCTGCGGACTTATCGGTTCGCCTGCCGAAGAGAATTTGGCAAGCTATAAAAATGCACTTTTTACGCTTCGTGAGGATCTTATCCGTTCACCGAAGTTTCTGATATTTATTCCCGGTGCAATGATCGCACCAACTGCTCAGGAAAAAGTATATTTTGACGCAGTTTCGCGCGGAAACACCGATGAAGCTGTTTCCGACTTTTCCAATCTTATAAAAATAGGAAATGACAGCGTCAGAACAGACGAAGCCAAGCGCTTGTTCAGAGAAAATGCCGATAAATATGCTTCTGTCGGCTTTGATGCTCTGTTTGAATATGGTGTAAGAACTATCACTTGGCTAAACCGCTGCACAGCTTCCGAACAGTTCGCCAAGAGCCTTGAAAATGATATCCCTACAGTCATTTTCTACGGAAGCGCTGGAGAAAAAGAAGTCGATTTTCTGCATTTTCTGTCACGGTCAGGTTTTGACGTTCTTGTTATATCGGCTTCAAAAGCTTCACTTGAAGCTTTGAAATCGGGCAACATTGAGAGCCGTATGCAGATATTTGAATTTGCCGCAGACGGCGAGGAATTTCCTTTCCCCGACAAGCTTATCAAATCAGCAAAAGCGACCATTGCATACAGCGCCGAGCAGGAGCTTAACAGCTTTATGTACAGCAATACCTCGATATTCAGAGATTTTCAGTTCTCCGATATGCAGGCACTCACTCTTAAAACAACTTATGAGGAAATTGATATTCTCTGGCATCAGGCGGCAAGATACCGCACAGGCTTTGACGTTATAAAAAATAAGACCGTCGTTATCCCGAATATTTTTGCCAAGATAAGCGGCGTTCGTGACGGTGATATGGACGATTACTGGGAAAGCGTCAAGATGAAGCTCTCTCCCCTTTCAAGGGTCATTTACAAAGCTCCGTCCTACGATAAATTTCCGCCGTCCGTTTTCACTGCATTCAAACCGTTTTATGACGGCACAACGATAAACATTGAAAAGCTGAAGGATTCCCCTGCAAACGCTTACCGATTCCTTTCGGACGATCTTCAGCTGCTTATTTTCCACAAGATGCAGGAAGCTATCGACAGCGGTCTGCTTATGCTCGACGAATCGGAGCTTGTTCCGCTTGTAATATATGTCGGTCTTGCGCTTGAACGTGAAGTTCTGAAAATCTTGCAGAAGTTTGACTTTACCAAGGATATTCCGAAAATAGTTGTCATAGACACTATTGAAGATACATTCAGCAAGGTCGAATGTATCCAGCTTCTTTTATTCAATCTTCTCGGCTTTGATATAATTGTTTATACACCGACAGGCTATAAAAACCTCGAAACTTATATCTCGCCCGAGGCTTTCACCACGTTCGGAATGAACGAATTCAAGTATAATGTCCGTATTCCAAGGTTCAAAATTCCCGACTCTATCCCCGAGCCGAAGGAAAGCGGTGGATTATTCAATAAACTTTTCAAGAAAGGACGCAAATAATTATGGGTTTACAGTTCACACCGTCATCAGAGCAGGAGACCGCTGTACAGACAGCAGGCGTTGAAACAGCAACAGCTCAGAATGCACCAACTATCGCAGCAGCTCCCGAAAATTTCTCAATGGTGGAGGTTCAGCAGAATATCAAGAATGATCTTGTTAAAACAGAAGCTGTTCAGAAGCTCGTTGACTCTATCAACATCAACGATGTCAACTCCATTGTAAAATTCGGCAACGATGCCGCAACAGAGATCTCAAAGGCTTCCGATCAGGTCCTCAATGCAATGAATATGAAGCAGATCGATGATTCGGGCGAAATGCTCACCGCTCTTGCTGCTGTTATGGAACAGTTCGATGCAAAAGAACTTACCGAGGAACCTAAAAAAGGCTTCTTCGCAAATCTCCGCAAGCAGATCGACAAGCTTCTCGAAAAGTATCACACAATGGGCGAAAACGTTGACCGCATCTATGTTCAGCTCAAAGGCTACGAAAAAGAGATCGAACAGTCCAATGTCAAGCTTGAACAGATGTACAATGCCAACGTCAACTACTATAAAGACCTCACACTTTACATTATGGCAGGTGAACAGGCTTGCGTAGAGCTTGACCAGTACATTGATGAATACAAGAAAAAGCTTGCTGAAAACCCCGATTCGGGTGCTGTTGCAATGGATCTCCAGAACCTTGAAAATGTCCGTGAGATCTTCCAGCAGAGAGTAATGGATCTTAAAATTGCGGAAAATGTTGCAATGCAGACCGTCCCTATGCTCAAAACCATGCAGTATTCAAACCTCAATCTTATCAGAAAGATAAATTCCGCATTTATCATTACGATGCCTGTTTTCAAGCAGTCACTTGCGCAGGCTGTAATGCTCAAGCGTCAGAAGGTTCAGGCTGATTCAATGGCAGCGCTTGACGCAAAGACAAATGAACTTCTTGTCAAAAATGCTCACAACACTGTTGAGCAGTCCAAGATGATAGCAAAAATGGCTTCGGGCAGCTCGATAAAGATCGAAACTCTTGAAGAAACATGGCAGACTATCGTAAGCGGTATTGAAGAAACAAGAAAGATACAGGAAGATGCAAAGGTAAAACGTGCAGAGGATTCCAAGCGTCTTGAAGCTCTCAAACAGGATTACAAGAACAAGCTTGAAGCAACAAGACAGACATATTGATCTCGTTCAAAGAGGGAACGGCAGATTTTCATTGCCGTTTCCTTTTCTTTTTGTTAAATCTTCATATTGCATTATCTTCGGTAATAAAGTATAATATATGTATATTTCTATTTTTGGAGGAACATTATGTGCGGTTTTGTTGGCTTTACAAATACAAAAGATAATTCCAATCGCATCATCGAAGATATGATGGATAAGATACGTCACCGCGGTCCTGACTCGGGCGGCAAATATACTGACGAAGATATCGCTCTCGGTTTCCGCCGTCTGAGCATCATCGATATTACTGAATCGGGCGACCAGCCTATTTACAACGAGGACAGAAGCAAGGTTCTCCTTTTCAACGGCGAGATCTACAACTTCCGGTCCATTCGTGAAGAACTTGTTGCAAAGGGACATATTTTCACGACCAAGACCGACTCGGAGGTTCTTCTCCACGGCTATGAAGAATACGGCGAAAAGCTTCTCGACAAGCTTCGGGGAATGTTCGCTTTCGTTATCTGGGACACCAAAACAAAGGAACTCTTCGGCGCAAGAGATTTCTTTGGAATAAAGCCGCTTTACTATGCCGTAATGGGCGACACTTTTATGTTCGGCTCGGAGATAAAGGCTTTCCTCGCCCACCCCGATTTCAAGAAAGAGCTTAACGAAACAGCACTTGAAAATTATCTCACTTTCCAGTACTCCCCTACTAACGAAACATTTTTCAAGAATGTTTACAAGCTTCCTGCCGCTCACTGCTTCAAGTATAAGAACGGCAAGCTTGATGTAAAGCGTTACTGGGATATCAGCTTCAACGCAGATGAAAAACCTGATATGGAAGAATGGGTGAACCGTATTTCCGATACATTCAAGAACTCCGTTGAGGCTCATAAGATCGCCGATGTTGAAGTCGGAAGCTTCCTTTCGAGCGGCGTAGATTCAAGCTATGTTGCTTCCGTTGCAAATGTTGACAAGACTTTCACAGTCGGTTTCGGCGAAGATGAAAAATACAACGAGATCGGCTGGGCAAAAGAATTTTCACAGTATATCGGCAAGGAAAATATCAGCAAGGTCATCTCTCCGGAGGAATACTGGGGCAATATTAAAAGGATTCAGTATCACATGGACGAACCGCTCGCCGACCCGTCCTGCATTGCACTTTATTTCGTCTGCAACAAGGCTTCGGAATATGTAAAGGTCGTTCTCTCGGGTGAAGGTGCAGATGAAATTTTCGGCGGCTACAATGTTTACAAAGAACCGCTCGGCTCACACGCTTATAAATCACTGCCGAGATTTATCCGCCGCGGCATCGGAAATGTTGCTTCACATCTCCCTCAGAAGAGAGGCGTAAACTTCCTCGTCCGCAATGGAAAAGATCTTGAAGAACGCTTTATCGGCAATGCTTATATGTTCACGCCGAAAGACCGCAAAAAGCTGCTCAAAATAAAGACAAATGCTCCCGACCCGACCGTTATCACAGCACCGTTCTATGATAAGGTCAAGGACAAGGATCAGATAACGAAGATGCAGTATCTTGATCTTCACCTTTGGATGACGGGTGATATCCTGCTCAAAGCGGATAAAATGTCAATGGCGAACTCGCTTGAACTCCGTGTTCCATTCCTCGATAAGAAGATAATGGAGCTTGCGGAACAGATACCGTGGAGATACAGAGTAAGCACCGAGAACACCAAGCTCGCAATGCGTCAGGCAGCACTCCGTGCCGCACCCCCTAAGACTGCGAACAAAAAGAAGCTCGGCTTCCCCGTTCCTATCAGAGTATGGCTCAAAGAGGATAAATATTACGGCATTGTAAAGGAATCATTCACCTCCCCTGCCGCTGAAAAATTCTTCAACACCGACCTGCTCGTAAAGCTTCTTGATGAGCACCGTGAGGGTAAATATGACAACAGCAGAAAGATATGGACAGTTTTCATCTTCCTGCAGTGGTATGCTGTTTATTTTGAGGGTGCAAATATCTGATAATATGTTCCAAGCACGAAAAGTTGACCGCTTTTCGTGCTTTTTCTTGCTGATATATTGCTATAAATCGGTTCTTATGCTATAATTTGTATATATTCGGATGAAAGGAATTTTTACTATGCAAAACGCCAAGCAAAGAAGCGTTTATTGGGACAATATAAAAGGACTGTTAATGCTGCTCACAGTTTTTGCCCATATTTTATATCAGCTTCAGGGAAACTCGTCTGCTGTCAACAATATTGTTGATTATATTTATATGTTTCATATGCCTGCATTTGTTTTTGTTTGTGGCTATTTCGGAAAAAGTGAACATTCACGCAGCTTTGAAGCAATTGTAAGGCTATTGTTCCTGTACTTTATTTTTAACAGTATTATGGGGTTCATTTACGGCTTTGATTCGCTGCTGAAACCTATGTACTCTTACTGGTTTTTAATAGCTTTGGTCGCATGGCGGCTGACGGCACACCGCATTGCGGAATTTAAGGAGATACAGCTGATCCTCTTTGTCATTGCCTTGTTTGCAGGCTTTTTTGATTCGATCGATAACACATTCGCTGTTTCAAGAATAATCGGCTTCTATCCCTTTTATATGGCAGGATATTTGCTTACAAATGAAAAAAGTGAAGCTCTGGAAGAAAAAGCTTACAGCAAAAGAGCTCTTATCGGCAGCGGTACTGCTCTGATAACAGCCTTGATCGCATTTATATCATACAAATTCTTTGACTTTTCAGATAATGCTTTTCAAATGTTTCCCTATAATGAATCTATCGATGCATTTGGAAGAATTGTTCTTTACATAATCGCTGCAATGGCAATATTTACACTGAGAAGTATTTCGCCCTGCAAAAAAATACCGCTTCTTACGATGTTCGGCAGAAATTCATTATGGATATTCCTGCTCCACAGACCATTCACGCTCATTATAAGCGACCTCATCAGTGAATTGAATACCGCGGCTGTTATTATTGTATCGGTCGCTTCGTCAATTTTGATCTGTGTTGCATTTGGCAATGATCTGTTCTGTAAATATGCAAACAAGTTTGCCGAATCGGGTGCTGATTTGTTTAGCAGCAGAAAATCAACCATATCGAAAGCCGCTGTTCTTATCGTTTTATTAGGATTTATTGCATCTGTTGTAATTGATTCTTATTCGGGAATATCCTTTAATGATCTGAAAAAACTGATAAAAGGTGAAGATATTACAGTCAACACAGATACAAACGAAAATACCGACAGCGACATTATATATCCAATAATGACATCGGAACAGCAAAATGCATTTGACCGGGCATTCCGTATAACCTTTGCAGGTGATCTGATACTTCTTGAAGATCAGGTCAAGCGTGCATACACCGAAAAAGGATATGAGTTTACCGATGTATTTGAATATGCCGAAAAATATATTTCTTCCGCCGACCTTGCGATAGGTGTATTTGAAGGTCCTACCGCAGGCGAGGAGGCAGGCTATTCTTCAAGCAACTTTGATGATGAAAAAACGCTCTGGCTGAACTTCCCCGACAGCTTTGCAAACGCTGTGCAAAATGCAGGATTTGACCTTGTTACAACAGCGACAAATCATCTCCTTGACCGTGATGTCGGCGGCGCATTGAGAACTCTTGATATCCTCGATGGGATCGGGCTTGAACATATCGGTTCATACAGAACTGCGGAAGAAAAGCAGAACTGCCGCATAAAGCTCGTTGAATCTGACGGTTTGAAAATAGCTGTTCTTGCATATACGTACGGCAGCAACGGGTATGACAGCGGCGAGCTTGCCAACGGTTATCTTTCATATATTACATCGATTATTTCGGGAACATCGGACGAACTTTTTGAAAAGCTCAGGAAAAATGTTGAACATGACTTTGCCGATGCAAAGGCGCTTGACCCCGATCTTATCATGGTTCTTCCGCATATCGGAACACAGTTTTCAAATTCTCCCGATGAGGAACAGAACGTCTGGTTCGATATCTTCAGGCAGAACGGCGCTGATATTATTCTCGGTGACCATGCTCACGCAGTAGAGCCTGCTGTCGTTGAAGAGTATGACGGACGGAACGTTTTCACTGCATATTGCCCGGGGAATTTTGCAAATATCTACCGTGAGCAGCAGGGCGATACAAGTATGCTCGTTGACGTTTATATTGACCGCAGCACAAAAGAAATTATCGGAGGAAGTGTTGTTCCGCTCTATACTCAGGCACCTGCGGACGGGAATTACCGTGCACTGCCGATATATGACATTATGACTGACACGGCTCTGCGCAGGGGATTGAGTACGGACGATATCGAGAAAGCTAAAAATGCAAATTCAACCGTTACAAGGGTCGTGTTCGGACATGAAATGGATATTTCGTCCGTTACGGAAAGATATTATTTTGACCAAAACGGATTTATCCGTTCAAAAGCAGGAGGACTTGAAATGAATGATGAAATGCGTTCGGGCAAGCTTTGGAAAGCAATGCAGAATGTAAACTCAATCTGCTTTATCGGCGACAGCGTGACCGAGGGAACGAAAAACGGCGGCTGCCCGTGGTATGAACCGATCGAGGAGCATATTCCCGATAAAACGGTCTATAATTACTCCAAAGGCGGCTGTACGGTTTCATATATGATAGATAATATAGACAGCATCCCCGAAGCGGAGCTTTACGTTATCGCACTCGGCACAAATGATGTAAGATACCGTGATGAAAGCGTTTGTGCAATGACGGCAGACGATTTTGCGGCACGTCAGAATGAACTGAGATCGCTCCTTATAAAAAAATCTCCCAATGCGCAGTTTGTATTTATTGCACCGTGGTATTCTACCGATGGCGACCCGTTCTGCAAGCTTTCATTTACGGCAAAGACTGCTCTGAACGAGGAGTACAGCCATGCTCTTGAAAAGTCCTGCAATGAAAACGGTGATATTTTCATTGATGCGAACGGTTATATCCGTCAGAAGCTTACCGAAAAGCCCGACAGCTATTACCTGCTCGACCATATCCACCCGAACTGTGGAAAAGGCGCAGTAATATATTCCGAAGCAGTGCTTTCAAACTGATAAAAAATCCCGAAAACCTCTTTACTTTGGTTTTCGGGATGATTTTATATGTTTAAGAATGAAAGCTGGTCGGCATCTGCTATATCCTTTGCAAGCGAACCTGCGGCAGGGATAGTTTTAACGTAATATTTTGAATATTCAGCTTTCTTTTCTTCGGAAACGGTCTGCGCCCCGACTACTTCAGCCTTTGCTTTGAGCGTTACAACCTGAACGCCTATTGTGTCACGGGTGTTTTTCGGGAGGATCATTCCCGTGTTGAACACAACTGCTCTGCCGTTAGAAGTCGTGAGAAGAATATCTTCGTTATCGGCAACGCAGAACATTGCAACGAGCGGTGATTTATCGCTGTAAGCATTGGCAAGCTTTTTGCGGTTTGTTTTGGTTTCGTATGCATTGAGCGGAACCTTAGCAACTTTACCGTTGGCGAAGATCATAATGAGATAGCCGCTGTAATCGTTGGTAACTATCATCGAACGGAAGCTTTCACCGTCGTCAAAGCCAAGCTGTGCAGGAACATAAACGCCAAGCTCGGACGCTTTTGTATTTTTGAAGAGCGAAGTTTTGCTCTTATATACCTGCGCTTTATCGGAGAAGAACAGCAGCTCGCTTCGGTTAGTTGTTTCTACCGAATTGATAATGAAGTCGCCCTCTTTGAGCTTCTGGTCGCCCGACATACGGAGCGACTGCGGAGTTATCTTCTTGAAATATCCGCTCTGCGAAATGAAGAGCGTTACAGGGAAATCAGGTGTATCGTCCTCTTCGGCTTCTTCCTCCTCGCCTGCGGTATAGATGAAGAGCGTTTTTCTCGGCTGGCGGTACTTGCGGCTGACTTCGTTAAGCTCGTCAATGATAAGATTCTTGACCTTTTTATCGTCTTTGAGGATATCTTCCATTTCTGCAATGGACTTTTCAAGATCTTCTATCTCGGAGATACGGTTGAGGATGTACTCCTTATTGAGATGACGGAGCTTTATCTCGGCAACATAATCAGCCTGCGTTTCGTCTATGCCGAAGCCTATCATAAGGTTTGGAACGACTTCCGTTTCTTCCTCGGTTTCACGGACGATCTTTACAGCCTTGTCGATATCAAGCAGTATCTTTTTCAAGCCTTTGAGCAGGTGGAGCTTGCTCTTTTTCTTTGAAAGCTCGAAGTAAATTCTTCGCTTTACACATTCTTTTCGGAAAGCTACCCATTCTTCGAGGATTTCACGAACGCCCATTACCCTTGGCATACCGCCGATAAGGATATTGAAGTTGCAGGCATAGGAATCCTGAAGCGGTGTCATTCGGAACAGCTTTTTCATCAGCTTGTCGGGGTCAACGCCCTTTTTGATATCGATAGCTATTTTCAGACCGTTGATGTCGGTCTCGTCACGGATATAGGAAATTTCGCTGATTTTTCCGCCCTTTACAAGCTCGATTATCTTATCCATAATGGCTTCGATAGTCGTTGTCGGCGGTATTTCCGTTACCTCGATGCAGTTTGAAGCTTCGTCAAAGTTATATTTTGAGCGAATTTTTATCGAACCTCTGCCCGTTTCATAGACGTTTTTCAATTCGTGTTCGTCATAGATTATAAAGCCGCCGCCCGGAAAATCGGGACCTTTGAGCGTTGACATAATATCATGTTCGGGATTGCGTATCAATCCGACAGTTGTTTCGCAGACTTCTGCGAGATTGAACGGGCATACTGCGCTCGCCATTGATACGGCGATACCGACATTCGCATTGACGAGGACTGACGGAAATGTTGCAGGGAGAAGTGTCGGTTCGGTGGTTTCGTTATCATAGTTCGGCACGAAATCTACCGTGTCCTTATCGATATCACTGAAAAGCTCTGCACATATCGGTGCGAGCTTTGCTTCGGTATATCGTGAAGCGGCATAAGCCATATTTTTTGAATATGCTTTACCGAAGTTGCCCTTGCTGTCTACATAAGGGTGAAGAAGTGCTTCATTGCCCTTGGAAAGACGAACCATCGTTTCATAGATAGCCGCATCGCCGTGAGGGTTGAGCTTCATAGTCTGTCCGACGATGTTCGCGGACTTGGTTTTTGCGCCCGTGAGAAGTCCCATTTTATACATGGTATAGAGGAGCTTTCTGTGCGAGGGCTTGAAGCCGTCTATCTCGGGGAGCGCACGGGAGATGATAACGCTCATCGCATACGGCATATAGTTTTTTTCGAGGGTATCGGTAATAGTTTCTTCCGCAACTATACCGCTGCCTGCGATATATGCATCGGGCATACCGACTGTTTTTTTCTTAGGCGCTGATTTGCCTGAATTTTTTCTTGCCATTTATCCCGCCCCCCTTTTATGAAATATCCGCAAGTTCAAGATACTTGCAGCCGTATTCGGAGATATAGTCTTTTCTGCCCTGCAGGTTGTCGCCGAGCAGAAGATCAAACATATTCGCTGTTGCTTCCATATCGACAGGAGTTACCTTAATAAGACGGCGGGTTTCGGGGTTCATTGTTGTGAGCGACATCATTTCAGGGTCGTTCTCACCAAGACCTTTCGAGCGGTCGATCTTATATTTCTGGTCGCCTATCATTCCGAGTATCTCGCCCTTTTCCTTTTCGTTATAAGCGAAGTAGGTCTTGTCCTTTGTCGTGATCTCAAACAGCGGAGATTCTGCGATATAAACATATCCCTGCTCGATAAGCGTCGGAGTAAGACGGTAGAGCATCGTGAGGATAAGCGTTCTTATCTGGAAGCCGTCAACATCGGCATCGGTACAGATTATGATCTTGTTCCAACGGAGGTTGTCGATATTAAAGGTCGAAAGCTCCTTGTTTGCCTTTGTTGTGACCTCAACGCCGCAGCCGAGGACTTTTATAAGGTCGGTGATGATATCATTCTTGAAGATCTTCGCATAATCGGCTTTAAGGCAGTTGAGGATTTTTCCTCGAACCGGGATGATAGCCTGAAATTCGGCATCACGGGCGGTTTTACACGAGCCGAGAGCCGAGTCACCCTCAACGATGAAAATTTCACGCCTTGAAAGGTCTTTTGTACGGCAGTCTACGAATTTCTCGACCATATTTGCAAGGTCGATCTGCTTTGTGAGATTGTTTTTCGTATTCTGACGGATACGTTCGGCAGATTCACGGCTGCGCTTGTTTATGAGTATCTGGTCGGCAATCTTGTTCGCATCGTCGGGGTTCTCGATGAAGTAAACCTCGAGCGAATGTTTGAGAAAATCTACCATATTGTCATAGATAGACTTATTGTTGATAGCTTTCTTGGTCTGGTTCGCGTAGGAAGTATAGGTCGAGAATGTGGACGAAACGAGAACAAGGCTGTCGAGAACGTCATCGTCCTTTATCGACTTTTCGCCTGCTTTATACTTTCCGCTCGTTTTTATATAGTTGTCGATGAACGAACGGAACGCCTGACGGACTGCTTTCTGCGGCGAACCCTCGTGTTCAAGGTAGCTGGAGTTATGATAATACTCCTGAAAGCTTACTTTGTTTGAGAAAGCAAATGCGCAGGAGAGCTTCATTTTATACTCGGGACGGTCGTCGCTGTCACGGCCTTTGCGTTCGCAGGAAACGAACTGTCTGGCGGTAAGTCCGTCATTGCCGATTATCTCGTCGATATAGTCGGTGATGCCGTTTTCGTAGTAATAAACAGCCTCATCAAAACCGCCCGTTGCAAGCTCATAGCGGAAAACGAATGTGACCTTCGGGTTTACGACAGCCTGCTTTTTCATCATATTCTCGAAATATTCACGCTCGATATTTATATCGGTGAAAACGGCTGTATCGGGACGCCAGCGTGTTCTTGTACCCGTTTGTTTGCCCTTATACGGTTCTTTTGAAAGTCCGCCGATGTTTTCGCCGTGTTCAAAGTGGAGGTTATACTTGAAACCGTCGCGGAGAACTTCAACGTCCATAAACTCCGATGCATACTGCGTTGCGCAAGCGCCCAAGCCGTTAAGACCGAGGGAAAATTCATAGTCGGTATTGTCATATTTGCCGCCTGCGTAAAGCTCGCAGTAGACAAGCTCCCAGTTATATCTTTCCTCGGCGTTGTTATAGTCAACGGGGCAGCCTCGTCCGCAGTCGACAACTTCGATTGACTTATCCTGATAGTAAGTGACGGTTATCTTGTCGCCGTGGCCGCCTCTGGCTTCGTCTATTGAGTTGGAGATTATCTCAAAAACGGAGTGCTTACAGCCTTCGAGATCGTCCGAACCGAAGATAACGGCAGGACGAAGTCTAACTCGGTCTGCGCCTTTGAGCATCGAGATACTTTCGTTGTCATAATTCTTCTTTTTTGCCATTTACATTCTGCCCTTTCAGTTGTTCTTTTCAAATTCCGCAGCAGCCCAGCCACCGTTTTCGCAAAGTTCGATCCGCCTGAAGCCGTTCTTTTCCATTGCTTCCATAACCTCTTCGCAGCGTTCGATTATAATGCCCGAAATGATTATCTTTGCATCGGGTTTCATAAAGCTGCCAAAGATTGGGCTCATTGCGATGAGGACATCGGCAACGATATTTGCAACGACAACATCATATCCGCCGCCGAGCTTTGCACGAAGCTCTTCATCGCCGATGATATTTCCGACATAAGCATCAAAAACGCTTTCGGGGATATTGTTCTTGGCAAAGTTTTCCTTTGCAATTTTGACCGAGTTCTGGTCGATATCGACAGCGGCAGCTTTTTCTGCACCGAGGAGAATTCCGGCAATAGAAAGTATTCCGCTTCCGCAGCCGAGGTCGAGGAGCTTATCGCCCTTTTTAACTGTCTTTTCTATAAGTTCAAGGCAAAGTCTTGTTGTGTTGTGCTGACCCGTGCCGAAGCTTGATGCAGGATCTATTTCAAGAACGGTCCTTCCGTTCGGGTTATCGTATTCTTCCCAGGAGGGTTTTACGGCAAGGCGTGTGCCGACTTCAAACGGCTTGAAATACTGCTTCCAGTTGTTTGCCCAGTCCTCTTCCTTTATGCCCGAAAGTTCAACGGCAAGTCTGCCGAATTTATTATCCGCATCACGTTCCTTGAGTGCTGTCATTTCACGCTTCAAAGCAGCGAGCATTTCTCTGCCCTGCTCATTATCTGCGATATAAACGGTCACGCAGGTCTCGCAGGTACGCATTTCCATAAGGTCATCGTCTATATAATCCCAGTTTCCGTCCTTGCGTTCGAGAAATTCCTCAAAATCCTGAGAGTCCTTTATTTCAAAGCCCGTTATGCCCACTCCGAGCAGACAGCCGCAGACGGGGTCAATTCCCTCGGTAGTTGTATAAACCTTCGCTTCGATCCAGTTTGTGTTATCCATAATGCGTTTATCCTTTCTGTTCTGATTTTAGCCATACTATATTATTTTACACCTTTTTTCAGATAATTTCAAGTACGAATTTTCATTTTGCGGCAAATTTGTCCGTATAAAAAAATTCTTAGAAAAAAATTGAAAAAATTTTTCCAAAACCCTTGACAACGCTTTAGCGCTGTGATATAATACAGACAAAGTTAATAAATCAGTAAATTCTATGAACAAAAGCAAGTAGCGTTTCTGACGGAGTACAGAGAGCCTGCGGTCGGTGTGAGCAGGTCTTACGGGATTCGTGAATGGGTTTGTGAGAAGCAATGGTGAATGGGTCTTCCCTATTAGCCTGCGCCGAGTTTCCTGCGTTAGTGGATAGGGTATTAATGCGTTGGCGGCGTACTTGAAATGAAATATCGAAAGTATCTGTTATCCGCAATTGTACTCAATGAGGCGGATAGCGGTTTTTTTATCCGCAAATCAGGGTGGCACCACGAGGAACATCGTCCCTGACCTTTGTATAAGAAGGTCAGCACGTTGTTCCTCTTTTTTATTTTATTTATTGAAAGGTCGATGAATATGTTATTCCCATCAAAAGAAGAAGTTAAAAAGCTCCTGACGAATTACAAGACTGTTCCTGTTTTTCACGAAACACTGATCGACAGCGCAACTCCCGTAAGGCTTTTCGCAGGACTTCGAGAAAAATATGACAACTGCTTTATCCTCGAAAGCGTTGACAATACCGAGCAGTGGGGACGATATTCTTTCATCGGCATTGACCCTAAAAAAGAGATCAAAATTTTCGGCGGCAAGGCTGAAATTACTACAAACGGCAAGACAGAAAATGTTGAATGTCCCGATCCTATCGCTCTTTACAACAGTATCCTTTCGGAACATACTTCCCCCATTTTCCCGAACAAGCCGAAGCTCACGGGCGGACTTATCGGCTACTTCGGATATGACACGGTAAGAAGCTTCGAGAAAAAGCTGACTAACATTCCCGAAGATGATCTTCAGATGCCCGATTCAAATATGTTCCTTTACGATGAGATAGTTGCCTACGACCACCTTTCCAACAAAGCTGTCATAATCGTGAACATCAATGCAGGTGAAGATGTTGACATTGCATACGAAGGCGCTTATGCAAAGGCTCACGAAATTGAAAAGGTGCTAAAAAATTGTCCTGCCGTTGATTCGACCGAAAGCTCGGGAAACGGTGCCGATCTTGAAGTGAAGTCTAACTTCACCAAGGAAGAATATATGGCTATTGTAGAAAAGGGCAAGGAACACATCAAAAACGGCGATATCAGCCAGATAGTTCTTTCGCAGCGTTTTGAGATTGCAAATCCTCCGAAGCCTTTTGACGTTTATAGAATGTTACGCTCAACAAATCCTTCGCCGTATCTTTACTTCTTTGACCACAAGGATTACTGCTTCGCAGGTGCATCTCCCGAGATGCTCGTGAGTGTCACGGACGGTGTTGTTGTTACAAAGCCTATCGCAGGAACGATGCCGAGAGGAAAGACCGAGGAAGAGGACAATGCTTACGAAAACAGACTTGTGAACGACATCAAGGAACGATCCGAACACACGATGCTCGTTGACCTCGGCAGAAACGATATCGGTCGTGTCTGCAAGCTTGGTTCGGTGAATGTTACCGATTTTATGAGAGTTGAACGTTACTCAAAGGTAATGCACCTTGTTTCCGATGTTCAGGGTCAGCTTGCCGATGACAAGACTGCAATGGACGCTCTTATGTCCGTACTTCCTGCAGGAACGCTCTCGGGTGCGCCAAAGGTAAGGGCAATGCAGCTCATTGATGAGCTTGAAAACAAAAAGCGCGGTCTTTACGGCGGAACGGTCGGATATCTCGGATTCAGCGGAAACATTGACACCTGCATCGCTATCAGAACGGTACTTTTCAAGAATGACAAGGCTTATGTTCAGGCAGGCGCAGGAATCGTATATGACAGCGTTGCCGAAACGGAATACGAAGAAACCAAAAACAAGGCTCTTGCCGTTGTAAATGCAGTCAGAGAAGCTGCAAAGCTTTAAGGGGGCGTTTTTTATGATACTTTTAATTGATAACTACGACAGCTTTACATACAACCTTTATCAGCAGATAGGTTCGATCTATCCCGACATCAAGGTCGTAAGAAACGATATGATAACACTTGATGAAATTGAAAAGCTTGCGCCCGAAGCACTCGTTATCTCTCCGGGTCCCGGATATCCGAACGAAGCAGGTATCTCCGTTGATGCTATCAAGCGTTTTGCGGGAAAGATCCCTATCCTCGGTGTTTGCCTTGGACACCAGTCCATTGCCGAAGCTTTCGGCGGAAAGATAGTCCGTGCGCTTGAACCTAAGCACGGCAAGGCTTCGATGATAACCGTAAACAACAGCACACCGCTTTTCAAGGGTATGCCCGAAAAGATCAAAGCCGCAAGATATCATTCGCTCATCGTTGAAAAGGCTTCGCTCCCAGATTGCCTCGAAGTTATCGCAGAGGACGAGGACGGTCAGATAATGGCACTCCGCCACAAGGAACTCGCTGTTTACGGTGTTCAGTTCCACCCCGAGTCTGTTCTCACCGATCTTGGCAAGAGTATGATATCGAACTTCCTTTCCGAAATTGCAGGAATAAGCGGTTTTGAAAAGGTCGCAGTTCCCCTCCCCGACTCGGAGCGCAAGGCTCTTATGAAGTACATCAGGATAGTTTCCGAGGGGAAAGACCTCACGCCTGCCGAAGCTGAAGATGCTATGGACATCATTATGTCGGGCGGTGCTACCGATGCACAGATAGCAGGCTTTCTCGCATTTCTCCGTGCAAAGGGTGAAACTACCGATGAGATCACAGGCTTTGCCCGCATAATGCGCAAAAAGGCATCTATCGTGCCGACCTCGAAATCGGCTGTTGATATTGTCGGAACGGGCGGCGACCTTGCAGGTTCGTTCAACATCTCGACTACTTCCTCATTCGTTATCGCAGGAACCGGTCTTAACGTTGCAAAGCACGGCAACCGCAGTGTTTCGAGCAAGAGCGGTGCGGCTGATGTTCTTGAATCACTCGGCGTAAAGATATCGCTCTCCCCTGCGCAGGCTTCAGCCTGCATACAGAATGTCGGAATCTCGTTCCTTTTCGCACAGTCATTCCACAGCAGTATGCGCTTTGTCGGAAAAGCTCGCCGTGAAATGGGCGTTCGCACGATATTCAACATTCTCGGACCTCTTGCAAACCCTGCGCTTTCCGATTATATCCTGCTTGGCGTTTACGATCCTGCTTTGCTTGAAACAATGGCGACCGTACTTATGAATCTCGGCGTAAAGAGCGCAATGATCGTTTACGGTGACGGTCTTGACGAGGTTTCCGTTTCGGGCGAAACAAAGATATGCGAGCTTCGCGGAAAGAAGATAATCAAGTACAGCATCACTCCCGAGGAATTCGGCTTAAAGCGTTATCCAAAGGAAGATATTGTCGGCGGAACTCCAGCTGAAAATGCACAGATAACGCTCAACATTCTTTCGGGCAAGGAACACGGTGCAAAGCGTGACATCGTTCTTCTCAACTCCGCCTGCGCTATCTACTGCACGGGTGCGGCAAGCTCTATTGAGGAGGGTCTTGAAATGGCTCGTGATTCGATCGACAGCGGCAAGGCACTTGCAAAGCTTGAAAAGTTAAAAGAATTTTCCAACAGGGAGTAAGCTATGATACTCGATGAAATAGTTGAAAAAAGAAAAATACAGCTTGAACGTGAAAAGGCTGCGGCTGACATTGAAACGGTGAAAAAAGCCGCTGAAAGGCTTGACAGACAGTGCATAAGCTTTAAGAACGCTCTTGCGAAGCCTGACAGACTTTCGGTTATCTCCGAAGTCAAAAAGGCTTCGCCCTCGAAGGGGCTTATACAGTCGAACTTTGACCCCGTAAAGATCGCAAAGGAATATGAAACCTGCGGTGCGGACGCTGTTTCCTGCCTGACGGAAGAGCATTACTTCCAAGGCTCGTCCGAATACTTCAAGGCGATCCGCCAAGCTATCGGTTTGCCGATGATACGCAAGGATTTTATCATCGACGAATATCAGATATATGAGGCTCGGCTGATGGGTGCAGATGCAATACTTCTTATAGCGGCTGTACTTGATGATGAAAAGCTGAAACGTTTCGGTGATACCGCACATTCGCTCGGGCTTGATATTCTTGCCGAAACGCACGATGAAAGCGAGCTTGAACGTGTGCTTGCTCTTGATTTTGATATTATCGGCATAAACAACCGCAACCTTAAAACATTTGAAGTTAAGCTTGAAACGACTGCTCGGCTTGCAGGAATGATCCCTGAGGGAAAGGTCATTGTTTCCGAGAGCGGCATCAGAGATAATACAGATATGAAAACTGTACGGAGCTACGGTGCGGACGCTGTTCTTATCGGTGAAACGCTTATGCGAAGCGGAAATATCAGTGCAACGCTCACGGCTTTGAGGGAAAACGTATGATAAAGCTTTGCGGAATGAGAAGAACCGAGGACATTTCTTACTGCAACGATTGTCAGCCCGACTACATCGGCTTTATCTTCGCAGAGAGCCAGCGAAAGGTTTTGCCCGAGCTTGCACAGCTGCTACGAAATGGTCTTGACCCGAAAATAGTCACTGTCGGCGTTACGGTAAATGCACCAATCGGATTTTTCACGGAAATAAGCGGTTCGGCTGATATTTTTCAGCTTCACGGAAATGAAGATGCCGAATATATTTTGGCTTTGAGAAAGCTTTTCCCCGAAAAAGAGATATGGAAAGCAGGACGGATACGTTCCGAAGCTGACATTGATGCTTTGGCTGAAATTCCTGCCGACAAATTCGTTCTTGACGCTTTTTCTGCTGATGCTTACGGCGGAACGGGCAAAAAGATAGATGAAAGGCTTCTCGCTTATGCGAAAAATAAGCTTTCAAAGCCGTTTTTCATCGCAGGCGGTATCGACAGTTCAAATATTGCTGATATAATCAATAAGTATGCGCCCCACGGAGTTGACCTTAGCAGCGGAATTGAAACGGACGGTTTCAAGGACGGAGCGAAGATGCTTGAAATAATGAAAATATACCACAATTTAACGGAGGATAAATAAAATGAGTGAAAGCAAAGGAAGATACGGCATTTACGGCGGACAGTATGTTCCCGAAACCGTAATGAATGCCGTTACGGAGCTTGAAGAAGCTTACAACAAGTACAAGGACGACCCCGAATTCATTGCGGAGCTAAAAAAGCTTTACCGCGATTATGCAGGCAGACCGTCAATGCTTTATTATGCAGACAAGATGACAAAGGACCTCGGCGGTGCTAAAATTTATCTGAAGCGTGAAGACCTCAACCACACGGGCTCGCACAAGATAAACAATGTTCTCGGACAGATACTGCTTGCAAAGAGAATGGGAAAAAAGAGGATCATTGCCGAAACGGGAGCAGGTCAGCACGGTGTTGCTACGGCTACTGTATGCGCACTTTTCGGACTTGAATGTCAGGTCTATATGGGTGCGGAGGACGTTAAGCGTCAGTCGCTCAATGTTTACAGAATGAATCTTCTCGGCACAAAGGTCATACCCGTTGAGAGCGGCACGGCTACGCTCAAAGATGCTATCAATGAGGCTATGCGTGACTGGTGCACAAATATTTCCACGACTTTCTACTGCATCGGTTCGGTAATGGGTCCACACCCTTACCCACAGATGGTTCGTGATTTCCAGAAGATAATCTCCGAAGAAACAAAGGCACAGCTTATGGAACTCGAAGGCAGACTCCCCGACTGTGTTGTAGCCTGCGTTGGCGGCGGTTCGAACGCTATGGGTTCGTTCTATGATTTCATCGGTGACAAGAGCGTTCGTCTTGTTGGTGCTGAAGCCGCAGGAAAGGGCATTGAAACAAAGCTCCACGCTGCAACGCTTGCAAAGGGTTCACTCGGAATTTTCCACGGAATGAAGTCTATCTTCCTCCAGAATGAATTCGGTCAGATCGACCCGGTTTACTCCATTTCGGCAGGTCTTGACTACCCCGGAATAGGTCCTGAACACGCTTATTTATGGGAAACAAAGCGTGCTGAATATGTTGATATCACCGATGAGGAAGCTGTTCAGGCTTTTGAATATCTCTCACGCACAGAAGGTATCATTCCTGCTATCGAATCATCACACGCTGTTGCGGCTGCACGAAAGATCGCACCGACAATGGGCAAGGATCAAATAATGGTCATCACGATTTCGGGCAGAGGCGACAAGGACGTTTACTCCATTGCCAAGTACCGCGGCATTGACATTGTGGAATCATAAGGAGGAAAATTCAATGAACAGAATAGATGCTTGCCTTTCAAAGCTCAAAGCAGAGGGCAAAAAGGCTCTTATCACTTTTATAACGGCAGGCGACCCGTCACTCGACACAACGGAAAAGCTTGTACTTACGATGTTTGACAACGGCGCTGACATTATCGAGATAGGTGTTCCGTTCTCCGACCCTATCGCAGAGGGTAAGACCATTCAGGAGGCAAGTCTTCGTGCGCTTTCCACGGGCGAAACTAACCTTGATACTATCTTTGAGCTTGTAAAAAAACTTCGTGCAAAGACCGACAAACCGCTTGTGCTTATGATGTACATAAACACTATTTTCCGCTACGGCACGGAGAAATTTTTCAAGCTTTGCAAGGAGGACGGCATTGACGGCGTTATCGTCCCCGATCTTCCTTATGAGGAACGTGACGAGATACTCCCCTATGCAAAGGCAAACGGCATTATCCCGATAAGCATGGTAACACCTGCTTCGCACGAACGTATCAGAGCTATCGCTTCGCAGGCGGAGGGATTCCTCTACTGTGTTTCGTCAAATGGTGTAACCGGCACAAGAAGCAGCTTTTCCACCGATTTTGACAGCTTCTTCGGCGAGATAAAGAAGAGCTGCAAGATCCCTGCAATGGTTGGCTTTGGCATTTCTTCACCAGAGCAGGCTAAGAAGATGAGCGGCTACTGCGACGGTGTTATTGTCGGAAGTGCGGTCGTAAAGATCGTTGCGCAGTACGGCAAGGACAGTGCAGAAAAGGTCGGCGAATTTACCAAGTCGCTCAAAGAGGCTATGAACTAAAAAAGTTTACGATTTTCTTTTATCGTTAAACGTTTAGCCCACTTGAAAAGCAAGTTTTAATATGCTATAATTATGGGGATTTCCGAAACGGTTTTCGGAAGTCCCCGATTATTTTCAAGGAGAATTTTTTATGAGAAATATATCTTCGGCAGAGCTTTTAAAAGAATGGACGGCAGGCTGGAACGTTGGCAACTCGCTTGATGCCTGCAAATGCGGCGGACTTGGATCGGAAGAATCATGGCACAACCCAAAGGTAACGCAGAAGCTTATCGACGGCGTTATTTCGACCGGAATAAACGTTATCCGTGTTCCTGCGACTTGGTCAAATCATCTTGATGAGAACTATAATATTGATGCGGCTTGGCTTGACCGTGTTCAGGAAGTTGTTGACTATGCTTATAAGCGAGGAGTTTTTGTAATTCTCAACACTCATCACGAAAACTTCCTTTACACTTCGCAGGAGAATTATCCCAAGGCATCGGAGATACTTATTCACATCTGGGAGCAGATATGCGAGCGTTTCGGCAATTACGGCGAGCGTTTGCTTTTTGAGGGGCTTAACGAACCCCGAAAGAACGGTGCGCCCGATGAATGGCACTGCACGGACGAAGAAGCTTTTGACGTTGTGAACAAGCTTAATACAGACTTTGTAAAGACGGTTCGTTCGGGCGGCGAAAAAAATGCTATACGTCATCTTGTGCTTGCGACCTACTGTGGAGCTTGCACAGACGAGATAATGCGCTCGCTTGAAATTCCCGATGATGACAAGGTGATTGTAAATGTTCACTCATACATTCCGTGGAATTTTGCGGCGGAAGAAAACGGTTTGGAGGTTTTCAACGAAACTGCGGAGCTTGATGCGACATTCGGGTATATGAAAAAATATGTTATTGACAAGAATGTTCCGCTCATTATAGACGAATTCGGTGCCGTTGACCGCGGAAACACGGCAGAGCGAATCAAGTATCTTGAATACTTCAAGTCAAAGGCAGATGCACTCGGCATAAAGTATCTTTGGTGGGACAACGGCTACAGACGCAGCTTTGCGCTCTTTGACCGCAAGAACGGAAAGCCTTATTTCAAGGATATTGTTGAAACTCTTGTAAAGTAATTGTGAGAAATGTGCATTATTTCAGATTTTCGCGAAATAATATATGCATAATGACAAAAGTAAAAAAAGCTATTGACAAATTATATCAAATTTGATATAATAAATAAGCGTTGTGAGAAAGCATTAAATATTTTCACAACACTTTGAGTTATTAGCTCAGTCGGCAGAGCATCTGACTTTTAATCAGAGGGTCTGGGGTTCAAATCCCCAATAGCTCACCAGTTTAAAACCCCGTCAAACCGCGTAGACACGTTGTTTGACGGGGTTTGCTGTTTTTGTAAACCACCTGCACAAATGCACATAAAGTCAGTAGTACGACAATTTTTTATCAAAACTATTTCATGATATCAAAAAATAAAATCCCGCTTTTTCCGAAAAACAAGTGGGATTTTTCATTGGCACCCCCTGGGAAGTGCCGTTTGTACTTGTCAACATATCTGTAATGGCAACATAATCTTCTGCCATGCTGTTTAATTCATCTCTCGCAGCTTCGGTAGGAGCAAGTACGATTTTTACTATATCACCGTCATCGGGATTTTCACTGTCGTACACATATATTCTCCAGATGAACTTCTGCACTATACGTTTCTGCTGATCTCTTGGAAGCTTGGATATATCAGAGAAGTTCTTTGCCATCTCTCGGACTTCTTCAAATGTTCTTCCATTATTATCTGCAGCAGCCTCTATCTGAACTATCTGTTGGTCGATCTGCTTTTTCTGTGCGCTTAATTCCTTTACGGCGCTTCGCAGTTCATCACTGTCAACTCCGTCGAGTATTGCTTTTGTTCCGTTATCTATCTTCTTCTTTATATCTGCGGAACGTTTTCGGAGTATAGCCGCTCTTTCGTCCATGAAGTGATTCTGACTATCATCATATATCTTCTCGGAAACACGATCAAGGATTTCGTCCGAAAAGAACAGCTCGTTAAGCTGTCTTATGACCTCTGCTTCGAGCTTATCACAGCGAATAGAATGTTTACCGCATATCTTTGACTTATGACCGTTGCAGCTGTAATACGAATAGCTGTACTCTTTACGGTAACGTGTTTCGCCGTACATTGACTTTCCGCAATGTCCGCAATAGACCTTACCCGATAACAAATAGTCATGTACAGCAGCGTTTCTTGCGCCCTTACGTTTATTCTGTTCCATAAGCTTCAAAACCTTTCGATATTCTTCTTTGGAGATTATTGCAGGAAAAGCATTTTCCACACGAATTACTTCGGAATCGGATTTATAGGCGTGACGATTACGCTTTCCGTTCTTTGCTTTTGCCATGTGGTTATAAATGAACGAACCTGTGTATTTTTCGTTCCGCAGGAGGTCATACATACTGTTTCTGACGAACAGCGTTCCCCTCTTGGTTCTGTATCCCCTTCGGTTAAGCTCGTCACATATCGCCGTATAGCCGTTTCCTTCAAGGTACATATCGAATATAAGGCGTACTGCCGCCGCCTCTTCGGGATTGATTATGTAATGTCCGTTGCTGTCAAGGTCATAGCCTAAAGGCGGTATTCCTCCTGTATGCTTTGCTTGGTAGGCATTTTCTTTCAAACCTCGCATTGTTTCAATTGCGAGGTTCGCTGAATAATACTCGTTCATACCCGTGATAACGAACATCATCATTCGCCCTTCGGGGGTCTGATCAAGTTTTTCGCGAACGGAAACGAACTCTATCCCCAGTCGGGCGAGTTTTTCCGTGTTTACGATAGTATCAGAGCCGTTTCGGGAAAAACGGGAAAGCTCATACACCATTACAGCCTCGAACTTTCCTGCTTCGGCATCAGCCATGAGCTGGGCGAAGCCGTCACGCTTGTGTGAGTTCTTGTAACCGGAAAGAGCCTCATCTTTATACACGGCTACAATGTCATACAAACCCGTCTGCTGTGCATAATAACGACAGGCTCTTATCTGTTCGTCAATACTCTCCGCCCGTTGATTATCAGAGCTGTAACGAGCATATATTGCAGTTCTTTTCATTTTTTTATCACTCCTTGACATTTTCAAGAAGCTGTGGTACAATTAAACTTGCTTAAGGTTGTGGTTATACCGCAGCTCTTTCCCGTTCGGTGTTGGTAGCACTGAGCGGGATTTTTATTTGTTATCGATACTCTATATGTAACTTTAAACCTTAATTAAAACTTTAGCTTTTCCCAACACTTTACCAAAGCATTTATAATTATCATTTTCGGTAACATAGATATTTTTATATTTAGGATTAAGCGATACCCAGCAATCTTTACCCAGTTCTTTTATGTATCCTTCTCCATTTAATTCAAAAATACCAATATCGCCGATATTTATTTCTACATCCTTCTTTACTAAAACAACATCCCCATCTAAGAACTTGGGCTCCATGCTGTTTCCTCTGATTTCAATACAAAAATCTGCCTGTTGTGCTATGTGTGTAGCTTCTGTTTCAATTTCGTGCCATTCATCAACATTGTCCAAAATAAAACCGTCACCTGCTGAAACCTTATAATTGCTACATTTCAATGTAATTTTTTTATTCTGGATGTTTATTTTCTCAAAATCCATATTTTTTGTTACTTTATTATCAGTAACACTTTTTATTATATTCTCACATTTCCTTATATCAGGTATTTCATTAATGCTATTTACAATTCCTCTATACCCAGGAAATAATGTATATGTATTATACCCCAATTTATCTATATGTTCAAGTATTTTTATACATTCTGTAATAGGAATATAGATTTTGCTAAATCTCACAGCTAAGTCTGTTTCTGTAAATTCAATTTCCCGATAATACATATTCGTTTTCAAATCTAATGGATCTTCATACTTGTCATTACATTTCAAACTATTATTATCCCAATACATAAGCACACCTTGTTGAGCATAAATATTGGGATTCTTATTGTAATCAGGTACAATAAATTTAATTGGAGGCACATAATTGTTATCGCATGGCGAATATGAAAAATCACTAGGAAATGCCCAAATAACCATGTCTTCATTAAGGCAACTACTATTCAACAATATCTCATCTATTGCTTTTCGAGCTGCAAAATACAATGAAACAAAAAAATCTCTAGACCAATCAAGTAATCTAGTTTTTATTCCATAATGTTGAGCCAGCGCCACTAAATTTCTAAAATTTGAATCTTCAAAAAAGCTATTATTTATTTTTTCATCTATTTTACTAAAAGCAGCACCTATATCGTCTTGTAAATAATTCCAATTAAATATTTCTGAAATTGGTACTTCTAAACCAATATCATTTGCCTTTTTATAAAACATTCTCAAATCAATATATTCAGCATAATTATAAGCTTGTTTTACATATGTATAATCTCCATTAGTATTTGATATATCTAAATACTTTTTTGGTACTTCTCTATATAACGTCGGTACTAATTTCCAATCTCGTGCTTGCCCTCTAAATACGCCATGTCCAATAAAATTCATTAACTTGCTATTTGGTTTAAGATCATTTAATAATTCTTCATATGTATCATATCTTTTACATCTGTTTCCATTTATATCTATATACCAATTAAACACATTATCCATAATATTCACGTCTTTTCAAATTATTTTATCAAAATAAATCCATATAGCGAAACGCATCATATCTTCGGTAACGCAGAATAGCTCTGCAAGCTGCCACACTTCGGTATATCCGCTTTTAACAGCTTCTTCAAGCTCGTCCCTCGGGATGAGCTTTTTTATTGCCCATTTGTTGGCACGGTATTCCATACGGCTGCGAAGTTCAAGGGTATTTTCGGTATAAAACGCCCCTGTTGCGCAATGACCGACCTCATGAGCCGTGCAGGTCATAAGCTCCGCTTCGGTGTGGATTTTTGAGTAGTCGAATATAGCTGTACAAGCTCCGCCGTCGCAAATCGCAATCGACGGGGCGTTATGCAGTTTTCCGCTTATCATAAGTACATCGTTTTTATCCGCTATTTCGCAGAGTTCTGTATATGATGTCATTTATTATTCTTTTCTTCCTCTCTCATCTTACGAGCGATCTGAGCGTATTTGCGAACATCGTCGAGAACTTCTTCGTCAACATCGGCTGTTCCGAAGAGTGCGAAGGAAAGTTTCTCGTTGTCGTTCTGCTCTTCTTTGCCTACAAGGTAATCAACAGATACTCCAAGAAATTCTGCAATCTGCGGAAGATATTTTTTATAAGATGTGTTATCACCGTTCTTCCAGTTGGTAAATGCATTCTTACTGATTCCCAAATAGTCCGTTAAATCCTTTTGCTTTTTGTGTTGCTCTTTTAACAGTACACAAATATTATCTAAAATACACATTTTATTCACTTCCATTTTGTTAAATGATACAAAAGTGTATATTTTCGGTATTTATGTATTGACAGTACCGATTATGTGTGCTATTATGTTTTTGTAAGGAAACCATAACACAAAAGGCAATACAAAACCGAACCATAATCAACGGCTAATTGATAATGGCTTGTAAAGTACACACTATATTTGTTTCAGCACTTATATAGTACATTTTTTATTTGCTTTTGTCAAGGTTTCCGAACAAAAATCAACAAATATTACAAAATGGGGGTGAGCAATATATACAAGTTGTTTATTGCCGAGGTAAAGAAGCAGTTGTCAATAAGAGGTTGGAAATATGCTGACCTTTCAAAGGCAACGGGTTATACTGTCGGCACAATAGAAGCTTTCATGTGCGGCGCACGAGAAAGCGAACGCATGGCAGACTGCATCGCAAAGGTGCTTGGAATTGAGAGGTGAAGAAAATGTCAGCAAAAGTCCACCGTCCCCCTGCATATCCAATACTGGAAGCAAAAATCGCAGAACACGGCATAAAGAAAAAGGATATTGCAAAGGCTCTCAGAATAACAGCAAGAGCGTTAAGTTCAAAGTTTACACGAAAGGTATCTTTTACACTCGATGAAGCTTTGACGATCAAGCAGATGTTCTTCCCTGATATCAGCGTAGAAGAACTGTTTGACAAGTGTGATGATATTGTTATCTTAAATCGTAAGGTCAACAATTCTAAAAAGCACTGTGAGCTGATAGCCGCTGCAAAAGAAATGTTCGATGAAGAGTTTGACTAAGAAAGTGAGGTGAAGAAAATGGAATTATCCGATGTTTTCAGACCGTATTTTTCGGAAGACGAAGCAAAAAAATTAGCAACCGCAGTCCGTTCGGGACTTCCGATAATCATTGACGGGGTTCAGTGTCCGACAGGCAAAACAACGCTTTACGAAAGTCTTCGCAGACTTGGGTTCAATGTATCAGAACGTTGGGAACTGCCCAAAAAAGAGAGCGACCACAATGCCGCAAACATCGTTATCACTCTTAACAAGAAAGTGAGGTAAGAAAAATGACCAGAGAAGAATTTGAAATGCGGCTTCCGGACTGCACGAGGAAGCCAAGCGATGATGAATTTGAAATAATACAGTTCGTATATAACTACCACCCAACTTTTAACCACAACTGTGCAAAACCTAAAGACAAGATAGCAAACCTCTACTTTGAATACGGAATGCGTGTTATTTGCGATATGCAGGAAACCGCAAAGCGTATGCAGGAGATCGAGGACGAGCAGAGGTCGCTCAGGCTCAGACTGGACAGGCTGAAAGACGAAGCCAACGAACTGGCTATGCTGTGAAAGGAGTTTCTATGACATCAGAAGTTATAAACAAAACCGAGGTCAACAATGAAGAAGTAATTGCTTTTCTCGCAAAGATACTCGGTCCTCTCATTGAGGAAGAATTCAGAAAGGAAGGTGAGAAAAATGTCTGAGATCAAAATCCCCGAGATCGAGGGCAGAACGCCCGATAAGGTCGTATATTCCGAAAGCGGAAGGCGTATCGAGATGTACGGAAAGCCGTCTGCGGAGGCTTGTGCGGAGGTTCTGTTCCGCATCATCAAGAAAATCGAGGAGACTAAAAACGATGTATAATTTTTTTATCTGCTTCATCGCAGCGGCGCTCATTGGGCTGCTTATCCTGCAGACTGCGGAAAATATCCTGCTCTGCTTCGATGAGGACGAAGACGATGAACAGGAATAAAAAAAGAGCCCTATCGGCGGCAACCGAAACAGGCTCAAAACAAAACTAACCAGCCTTATTATAAGGCATAAGAAAGGATTTGTCAAGTATGAATGATATAAAATATGTACTTATCGTATCGCAGTATTACTATTCGCACCACTGCTTCGTGGTTTCTGCCAAGGAAGAAAGCTACCGTGAAAAGGCTCTCACGCTCATCGAGAAGCTTGAGGACTACAAGCGTGATGACGATGATGAACGTCCGTATCATTACGGTTCGTCCCGTGAAAATGCTTACACGGAGATCAGCGGACGTTGGAACGTCAACGATGCAGGTGATATTTATTTTATCCCCTGCGGTTCGGTGACGGAGGCTTTGCAGAGAGCCGAGGAGTTCAATTCGGAGCTTAACAAAACGCAGTGGCTTAAAGGCAGAGGGTTAAAGGCTGCACAGCGCAAGGTAATTGAGAAGAACATTGACGAGCATCATCTGTACAGCTGCACGGCAAAAATTGTCAGCGAATGTTTTGCGGTTTTGTGAGAGAAATAAAGGAGTAGTTATTATGATAAAAATTAACAGTCTTGAACTTGATGATGTCAAGCGTATAAGAGCGGTCAAGCTCGAACCTTCCGAAAGCGGACTTACCATTATAGGCGGTAAGAACAACCAGGGCAAGACCTCTGTATTGGATTCCATTGCATGGGCGCTCGGCGGTGACAAGTTCCGTCCTTCGGGAGCAGCCCGTGAAGGCTCTGCTGTACCGCCGCATTTAAAGGTAAAGCTCAGCAACGGCATTATCGTTGAACGCTGCGGAAAGAACAGCGACCTTAAAGTGACCGATGAAAGCGGAAAAAGAGGCGGTCAGCAGCTTCTCAATGCTTTCATAAGCACATTTGCTCTTGATCTCCCGAAGTTTATGGAATCGTCCTCTAAGGATAAAGCCGCTGTGCTTTTACAGATAATCGGTGTCGGCGACAAGCTTGCGGAATATGACACCCAGGAAAACAAGCTGTACAACCGCAGACTTGAAATAGGACGTATCGCAGAGCAGAAATCAAAATACGCCGCTGAACTTCCCGAATATGAGGGCGTTCCGAAAGAACCTGTATCGGCTTCGGAGCTTATTCATCAGCAGCAGGAAATACTTGCCCGCAACGGAGAAAACCAGCGCAAGCGTGACAGAGCGGAACAGCTTAAAGCTGCACATGCCAATATCACAAGCAGGATAGAGATACTTCGCTCGCAGCTTTCCGAGCTTGAAAGTCAGCAGAACAGCATTTCCGAAGATTTAAAGATAGCTGAACAGTCAGCGGCGTTCTTGTATGATGAAAGCACAGCCGAGCTTGAAAACAACATTCGTGATATCGAAAGCATAAACATAAAAATTCGCAGTAATCTTGATAAAGAAAAAGCTGAAATGGAAGCCAAGCAGTATAAAGATGAATATGATTCTCTTACAGGAATGATAGAAACCGTCCGTGCTGACCGCAGAAAGCTTCTTGATGATGCGGCTCTCCCTCTCCCTGGTCTTTCGGTAGATAACGGCGAGCTTACATATAACGGGGCAAAATGGGACTGCATGAGTGGTTCGGAACAGCTTCGTGTTGCCGCTGCGATCGTGCGCAAGCTCAACCCCGAATGCGGTTTTGTGCTTATGGACAAGCTTGAACAGATGGACATTGAAACTCTCAACGAGTTCGGAACGTGGCTTGAATCAGAGGGTTTACAGGCAATTGCAACACGGGTTTCCACGGGTGATGAATGCAGCATAATCATCGAGGACGGCTATGTCAAGGGAAAAGCTCCCGAAGAACCTATAGAAAATAAGACATGGAAAGCAGGTACATTCTGATGAAAAGTGAAAAGCTCATTTTTAAAGGCACAGCAAGGGATTTCCCTTTAAGCGGCTTTACAAACGTAAAAATATCCAATGATTCTTATGTAAAGATCCTTGCTATAAAAAGTGCCACAAGCAAGCCTGCGCAGGATATTTTGAACGAGCTTGTCGAATATGCACTTGATAATACACTCATCGAAAAGGCAGACGGCACAAAGGTTTACGCCTCCGATGTTATTGATATGATAGTATGAAAGGAATACCGATATGAACGTAAAAATTTCGGGCGGAGTTATCCGCAAAAGACAGAAAGTAGTTATTTACGGTCCCGAGGGTGTAGGCAAATCTACTCTTGCAGCACACTTTCCGCAGCCACTCTTCATTGATACTGAGGGCAGCACGGGAAACCTTGATGTAAAGCGTTTTGAGGACAAGCCCACATCATGGACAATGCTTATCAACTATATCGAGTATGTTAAGCAGAACCCACAGATCTGTGAAACGCTCGTCATTGACACAATGGACTGGGCGGAAAGGCTTTGCATTGAAGATGTACTCAGCACTCACGGCAAAAAGGGCATTGAGGATTTCGGCTATGGAAACGGTTATGTATATGTTGCCGAGGCTGTCGGACGTTTTCTCAATCTTCTTCAGGAGCTTATCGACAAGGACATCTGTCACGTTGTTCTGAACTGCCATTCGCAGCTTAAAAAGTTTGAACAGCCCGATGAAGCAGGAGCTTATGACCGCTATGAGCTGAAGCTCGGAAAGAAAACAGGTTCGCAGACAGCTCCGCTTGTCAAGGAATGGGCGGATATGATCCTGTTCTGCAACTATGAAACATATTCTGTTGCAGCCGATAAAGAAGGCAGGAAGTTCAAGGCGCAGGGCGGTCAGCGTGTAATGTACACCACACATCACCCCTGCTGGGACGCAAAGAACCGTGCCGATCTTCCCCCGAAGCTTCCGCTTGACTACTCGCAGATAGCACACGTTATCGAACATTCCGCGGCGGTCAACACCGAAGCAGTCACTCCGCCGCCTGTGATAAAAGCGCAGACAGCTCCCCCCGAACCTGCTGAACAGCCTGCGCCTGTGCAGAACCCAAGCAGCACAAATACCGCTATTAATGAGCTTAATGACCTGAGCGATCTGTCGGATTTTGAAGAGATAGGCGGCGAACCCGATATTCCGCCCGATATACCCAAGGCTCTTCAGGACCTTATGCGAGCCAATAACGTTTCCGAAAAGGATATACGCTTTGCGGTCGCAAACAAAGGCTACTTCCCTGAGCAGATGCCCGTTGCAAAATACCCTCCCGATTTTATTAACGGCGTTCTCATCGGAGCATGGGATCAGGTTTACGCAATTATCCAAGAAAATATAAAAATTCCGTTCTAAAGAGAGGTACATAACATGGAAAACAACTACACATACGACTGGGACAGCGAGATAAACAACGAAAGTTCGGAATTCGTTCTGCTTCCCGAAGGTGATTATGATTTCACCGTTGAAAAATTTGAAAGAGGCACGTTTGACGGTTCGGACAAGCTTCCTGCGTGCAAAAAGGCTATCGTGACCTTTACGATATGGGGAGCGGAAGACAAAATATCCATAACAGAGAATTTTCTGCTTTGCAGTAAGCTTGAATGGAAACTCTCTTCGCTGTTCCTCTCGGTCGGAATGAAGAAGCACGGCGAGCCTTTACGCATGAACTGGACGGGACTTGTCGGACAGAAAGGACGCTGTCATATCTATGTGGATACATATAAAAAGACAGATGGGACAGATGGCAAGTCCAACAAGATCAAGAAATTCTATGCTTATGATGAAGATGTTCAGACTATAAAACCTGCATCTCAACCTGTGCAGTACAATACTACATCATCATCGGGCTGGCAGGCAGGTAAATTCTAATGGAATTAAGACCATATCAGCAGGAAGCTATGACCGCTGTTCTCAATGAATGGGACAGCGGCAACAGCAAGACCCTTTTGGTACTTCCGACAGGTTGCGGAAAAACCATTGTTTTCGCCAAGATCACAGAAGAATGCGTAATGCGCGGAAAGCGTGTGCTTATCCTTGCTCATCGTGGAGAACTGCTTGAACAGGCGGCTGACAAGATCAAAAAGGCAACAGGACTTTGCTGTGCAACCGAAAAAGCGGACGAAAGCTGTATCGGAAGTTGGTTCAGGGTCGTTGTCGGTTCGGTTCAGACCCTTATGAGAGAAAAACGTCTTGCAGGCTTCGACCACAAATATTTTGATACCATAATCATAGATGAAGCGCATCACGCTATAACCGACAGCTATCAGAACATTCTCAATTACTTTCCTTATGCTGATGTTCTCGGAGTAACAGCAACGCCCGACCGTGGCGATATGAAAAACCTCGGTCAAGTCTTTAACAGTCTTGCATACGAATACACTCTTCCAAGGGCAATTAAAGAAGGCTATCTCTCCCCTATCAAAGCTGTAACGATACCGATAAATCTTGACCTTACGGGTGTTGCAACGCAGGCAGGAGATTTCAAGGCATCGGACATTGATACGGCTCTTGATCCGTACTTATATCAGATAGCCGATGAAATGATACACTACTGCTCTGACCGCAAGACCGTTGTTTTTCTCCCTCTTGTAAAGACATCTCAGAAGTTTCGGGATATACTTAACAGCAAGGGTTTCAGGGCGGCAGAGGTAAACGGAAACAGTCCCGATCGTGCCGAGATACTTCAGGATTATGCAGATAACAAATATAATGTGCTGTGCAACTCCATGCTCCTTACCGAGGGTTGGGATTGCCCCGATGTTGACTGCGTTATAGTACTTCGCCCTACCAAAGTCCGCGGTCTGTATTGTCAGATGGTCGGCAGAGGTACACGCCTTTCTCCCGGCAAGACCGAATTACTGCTTCTCGACTTTTTATGGCATACTGAACGTCACGAACTTTGTCGTCCTGCGCATCTTATCTGTACCGATGAAGCTGTTGCAAAGAAAATGACGGAGAAGCTCGCAGATAACGCAGGCTGTCCCGTCGATATCGAAGAAGCGGAACGCTCGGCATCTGAAGATGTTGTTGCGGAACGTGAAGCCGCTCTCGCTGAAAAGCTTGCTGCTATGAAGAAGCGTAAACGTGCGCTTGTGGATCCTTTGCAGTACGAAATGTCTATACAGTCCTCCGATCTTGCAAATTATGTTCCTGCATTCGGTTGGGAGTGTGAACCTCCGACAGACAAGCAGAGAGAACGTCTTGAAAACATGGGTATATTCCCCGACGAGATCGACAGTGCAGGCAAAGCAAAGCTCATACTTGACCGTCTTGAAAAGCGCAGAGCGGAAGGGCTTACAACGCCGAAACAGATACGCCGCCTTGAAAGCATGGGCTTCAAGCACGTCGGAACATGGTCTTTTGAAGAAGCAAGCAAGCTTATCGGACGCATTGCGGCTAACAACTGGAGAGTGCCTAAGGGTATAACACCTGCGGAATATACGCCAAACACAGAGCCGTCTGCCTTTAATTGATCGGAGGAAATATGTCGGAATTACTTGAAATACTCGATCACATAGATCCTGCTGCGCTTGACTATCAGGAATGGGTCAATGTCGGAATGGCTCTCAAAGATGAGGGTTACACCTGCAAGGACTGGGATAATTGGAGCAAAGGCGATTCTGCACGTTATCACGCAGGCGACTGTGAGAAGAAGTGGCAGAGCTTTAACGGCTCTGCTGCTCCCGTAACGGCAGGAACTATAATACAATATGCAAAAGACCAAGGCTGGCAGCCAACAGGCTATGAAAACAGGACTTTCGACTGGAGTGATGAAATAAACGCTGAAGAAAACAGCATTATCAGTCACAGTTCAGAGGGTGTAAAGCTTTATGAGCCTGCTGACTGGCACCCTGCCAAAGAAATAATACGATATCTCGAAACGCTGTTTGAAGCTTCCGAAACAGTAGGCTATGTTACCGAAACGTGGGAGAAGACAGAGGACAACAAGACGAAATATCTTCCCACCAAAGGCTCATACACCAGAACGGCAGGAGAACTCATTGCCGAACTTAACAAGCACGGTGATGATATCGGAGCAGTTCTCGGCGACTACAACCCTGCCGCAGGAGCTTGGATCCGTTTCAATCCTCTTGACGGCAAGGGTGTAAAAAACGAAAATGTCACCGACTACCGTTATGCGCTTGTAGAATCGGACAGTATGGCTCTTGAAGAGCAGAACGCCCTTATACGGGAGCTGGAGCTTCCCGTTGCAATGCTTGTTTATTCGGGCGGCAAATCTATCCACGCAATTATAAAGATAGATGCTTCGGACTACTCCGAATACCGAAAGCGTGTTGATTATCTCTACAATATCTGTCATAAAAACGGACTTGAAATCGACAAGAATAACCGCAACCCCTCAAGACTTTCACGTCTTCCGGGAGTAATGCGCAACGGCAGAAAGCAGTACATTATCGATACCAACATCGGCAAGGAAAGCTTTACCGAGTGGCAGGACTGGATAGAAAGCATTAACGATGATATGCCCGACCCCGAAAGCCTTTCAGCGGAATGGAACGCTCTTCCCGAGCTTTCACCGCCGCTTATCGACGGAGTGCTTCGTCAGGGACACAAAATGCTTCTTGCCGGTCCGTCCAAAGCAGGAAAATCTTATGCTCTCATTGAGCTGTGCGCTGCTATTGCCGAAGGAAAGAACTGGCTCTGCTTCAATTGTGCGCAGGGTAAAGTAATGTATGTCAATCTCGAACTTGACAGAGCAAGCTGTCTGCACCGTTTCAAAGATGTATATACGGCTCTCGGATATGCTCCCGACCATATATCCAACATTGATATATGGAACCTGCGAGGAAAATCCGTACCGATGGACAAGCTTGCACCAAAGCTCATTCGCAGAGCGCAGAAAAAGGACTACATAGCTGTTATCATAGACCCTATATATAAAATCATAACGGGTGATGAAAACAGCGCAGATCAGATGGCTCATTTCTGTAATCAGTTTGACAAGGTATGCTCCGAAGTGGGCTGTGCGGTCATATACTGTCACCACCACAGCAAAGGCAGTCAAGGCGGCAAGAAGTCTATGGACAGAGCTTCGGGTTCAGGAGTATTCGCCCGTGACCCTGATGCACTGCTCGATCTTACGGAGCTTGAAATAACGGACAGTATTCGCAAATCCGAAGAAGACAAGCTTATATGCAGCGTGTGTCTTGAATGGATACTGCGATTTGATCCGAATTTCAAGGAATCTGCATCACGGGACGATTTATTCTCTGCTGCAAAGATGCGTGAACACGCTCTCAAAGAGCTGTCCGAAGCTTCATACAAGCTTATGTGCGCTGATATAAGCAGCGGCAAGCAGACGTTATCACGGCGCACAGCGTGGCGAATAGAGGGTACTCTGCGAGAATTTGCAAGCTTCTCCCCTATTAACTGTTGGTTCGATTATCCTATACACAGATCAGACAGCAGCGGAGTTCTTGCGGATATCAAGCTCGAAGACAACAGAAAGCCCTGGGAACGGGCTGCTGAAAAGCGAAAAAAGAGCAGTTCGGACAACATCGACAGCTTCATCAACGCTTACAATTCCTTATGTATCGATGATGAATTACCTACCATGCAGGAAATATCTACCCTGCTCGGTAAGCCTTTGAACACGGTCAGAGATTGGGCGAAAAAGGCAGGTTACAGGGTAAATAAAGACACGGGAAAAGTTTACAAATCAGATGAAACGGAAAACGAACACTAAGATTTCGTTTTGAAACGGAAACATAAAATTTATGATTTCGTTTCAAAACGGGAACATAAACGGTTCTGATTTCGTTTTGAAACGGAATCAGAAAAAATATGATTCCGTTTTGACACGACGAAATCATATATATATAAATATATAGTTTGACACCCGTGTCCGTGTGTGGTACGGTGTCCCCGCTAAGTGGGCGGACACCGATACACAAACGGTCACGGACACAATGCAAAAAATGAAAGAAGATGATACAATGAAAAAAGTCAGAAGCAAAAAACTTTTGGTTGCCCGTAATATGCCGCCATTATATCACACCATTCCAAAACAGAGTTTTGATATTACTCAGAGTGAAGTTCTCAAGTGGCTTGTTGCTCAACCTGAAATACTGAATTACATTTGGGACAACATCAAAAACTCTAATGATGTTTACTATGATTCTAACACAGGTAAATGGCAGGGCATTGATTTTGAAGGAGATGCTGAGTAATGATGAAAATTCAGTTTTTTATGCCTATGGTCCCGCCGACAGTTACGGCACAGGAACACAAGGTAGCTGTAAGAAATGGTGAGCCTCACTTCTATGATCCGCCTGAGCTGAAAGCCGCAAAAGAAAAGCTTGTGGCTCATCTGTCAAAGCATACTATCCCGCAGCCTTTGACTTCGGGTGTCAGACTGGTGACAAAGTGGCTGTTTCCAATACAGGACAGCCACAAGAACGGAGAATACAAGACGACACGTCCCGACACGGATAATTTACAGAAGATGCTCAAAGACTGCATGACAAAGTGCGGCTTCTGGAAAGATGATGCTCTTGTGGTTTCCGAAATAGTCGAAAAGTTTTGGGCGGAAATCCCGGGTATATTTATCCGGATCGAGGACACGGACAATGAAACTTTCGGAAGTCAAATATAACCTCGGCAAGTCTGTTCATCTGAAGCTTTCCCGTCATTATGTTGACAAGGATTACTTCCTGACAGGCTGCATACTGAGAAAAAAATCTACCGGAGAATTCTTCTATCAGGCAGAATTAAGCGATATGGAGAGCAAGTCGATCGTTATTGCTTCGCTTGATGATGTTTCTGCGACAAAGGATTCTCCAACTGTTGGAGGAATAAAAAATGATCGATAATTTAAAAGCAGGCAGCGAAGTAAACGTAGTGGAACGTGACGAATTTGGAGAAGCGTGTGAAGCGACGGGATATTTCTTCATAACCGAGATACACGGATATGTTCTTTGTTCACCTCACATTATCCGTGGCGGCAGGACACTTGATGATATAGACGAAGTGCTTGAATATTTCAGCGCACAGACGGCGGAGCAGGAATCGGCGGATATTTACGTTTTCCCGTCAGAGGACTGCTACAAGACGATACAGGAAGCAAAGGAAGCTTTGAAAGCTGAGATTGGAGATGATGAGGAATGACACCAAAAAAAGCGCTTGACCAACTTGACAGAACTTTTATCGGAGATTTGAAACTGAAAATCGAACTCTCAAAGGCTCTCGAAAAGCAGATACCGAAAAAACCGAACGAACGACATAGCAAGAAATGTGGCGACAAATATAATGACGGGGAATGCCCCAATTGCGGGGCTGCATACAGCGACGGACTTTCAAAAACACCGCTATATTGCTCTCAATGCGGACAGGCTTTTGATTGGAGTGATGAAAATGAAAAATAAATACACAATTAAGATAACACTGTACAAAAGCTGTACAAGAGAGTGTATTTTATGTGGTAAAACTTTTTCGGGCGAAGAAACCGCTGTTTGGTGGAGGGCATTAATACACGTGATATTTCGTCATCCACGCAAAGTTGCAGAATGTATGTGGGGTATAAAAGAAAAATCTAACAGAAAGGACGGTGATAAAAATGCCCGATAAAAACACGCCCTGGAGCAAAAGAGCTCCGTTTGACCCCGAATCGATCACTTGTGGAAGCTGTGACAGCGATATTTCAGACCGTGATTTTGAATTTTGCCCGTTCTGCGGTCAGAAGCTTGACTGGTCTTGCCTCAGTGATACCGAAACGTCTTTCGAGATGGACGGTAAGACTTACAACGTATTCTTCGGTGATGACGATTACGACGATGATGATTAACCAATTTTAGACACGGCTTATAGGAGGGAGAAAATGACGACAACGGAAGTCAAGGAAATACTCGGCAAGGCAAGGTCGGCAGGCTTACAGTATTTCAAAGCGAGGGACAGATACAGAAGCTTTGAACGCAGGCTCACGGGCGGCAAGGCTATCCGATACAACGGCACGGGAGCGGAGTTTGAACACAACGGAAATGCTATTGAAAACGCATACTGCGAGCTGTCCGACCGTGAAGCCGAGATGAACAGGTGCAGAGAGGGTTTGTCGGCTCCGTACCGTGCGGCAGGAAAGCTCATCTATCTTGTGGAAGATGATAAAAGGCGGCAAGTCCTCAATATGCGCTATCTCTACTGTAAGTCCTGGGAACAGATCGCAATGGAGCTGAACGTCAGCGTTCGTTATATACATAAACTTCACGGAACCGCTCTCAAAAAAATTTCCCGAAAGGCTTGACAGTTCACTATGTTTGTGCTAAAATTGATATAATGAAATTATTATATCCGCTTACAGTTTTCTGTCAGCGGATTTTTTTATACCCAAAAGGAGGTGAAGATCACGGGCAAAACAAATCCGCTCCGATATAAGTCCGCTGCGGAAATGTCGGCGGCTATCGAGGAGTATTTCAAGGACTGCGAGGGTCACGTTCTGACCGACAGCGGCGGCAAAACTGTATATGACAAGAATGGTGAACCCGTGATAGTCGGCGCTCACCCTCCTACTGTAACGGGACTGGCTCTTGCTCTTGGATTCAAGACAAGACAGTCCCTTCTTAATTATCAGGCACGTTCAGACAAGTTCAACGACATCATCACCGTTGCGAAGTCACGTTGCGAGGAATACGCAGAGCGCCGCTTGTACGACCGTGACGGCGTGAACGGGGCGAAGTTCTCACTTACGAACAATTTCAAGGGGTGGAGAGAAAAGCCTCCCGAAGATGAAGATACCGATACTGAAATAAGGATAGTGGACGATGTATGAAAGATATCCGATTGAGTGAGGTCATTCCTCCGCACTTCTACGATGCGCACAGGCTTATCCGTGAACACGCTTACACCGAATACACGTTTCCGGGCGGAAGAGGCTCGTGCAAGTCGTCATTCGTCAGCGAAGAAATTCCCCTGCTTATGAAGCGCTGCCCCGATATGCACTGCCTTGTCCTGCGCAAATACGGCAACACGCTCAAAGACAGCGTTTACAATCAGCTTATATGGGCAATAGAAAAGCTCGGTTTATCCTCGGAGTTCAGAGCGACCGTTTCACCGATGCAGATCATTTACAAGCCGACGGGTCAGACGATATACTTCCGTGGTCTTGACGATCCTTTGAAAGTCAAGTCGATAAAGCCGAAGTTCGGATATATCGGCATATTGTGGTTCGAGGAGCTTGACCAGTTCGCAGGTGCGGAAGAGATACGTTCCGTTGAGCAGTCGGCGAAGCGAGGCGGCGGCAGGTTCTATGTTTTCAAGTCGTTCAACCCGCCTATCTCAGCGTCCAACTGGGCGAACAAATATATCCTCGAAGAACGTGACAGCAGGATAGTCATAAAGTCTGACTATCGTTCTGTTCCCGTTGAATGGCTCGGAGAGGAGTTCCTCAACGATGCCGAACAGCTCAAACGCACAAACGAGCGGGCCTATCAGCACGAATATCTCGGCATTGCAACGGGGACGGGCGGAAACGTGTTCGAGAATGTGGAAGTTCGGAAAATAACCGATGAAGAGCGGCGGAGCTTCGACCGAATATACATGGGCGTTGACTGGGGCTGGTATCCCGACCCGTTCGCCTGGGTGAAAATGCACTTTGATGCAGCTCGACGAACGCTGTATATCCTTGACGAATACCGATGCAACAAGCAGGGCAACCGTGAAACCGCTGACTGTCTGATGCAGGAAAAGGGCGTTACAACCGCTGACCTTATCACAGCCGACAGCGCAGAGCCTAAGTCGGTCGGAGATTACCGCAGCTACGGTCTTGCCTGCCGAGCGGCCGAGAAAGGACCCGGCTCGGTCGATTACTCGATGAAGTGGCTGCAGTCGCTCAACAGGATAGTCATAAACGAAAGCTGCAAAGGCACGGCAGAGGAATTTCTCGAATATGAATACGAACGAACCAAGGACGGCGAGATAATCAGCGGCTATCCCGACAGGGACAATCACAGCATTGATGCTGTTCGATACGGGACTTATCCTATCTGGCGAAAGAGGGGCAGATAATGAACATAATCTCGATGATAAAAGAGGTGATAACAAAGTTGTTCGATAAAAAATCAGTTGCCGAAAAGCTCGGCGTTACAATTGCCGTATCGCAGGATATGACAAACGCAATCCGGCTGTGGGCTGACCTTTATGAGGGGAAAGCTCCTTGGCTCAACGAGAACGTCAGGAGCAAGCGGCTTGCTTATGCTGTCACGCACGAAATGGCAAGGCTCGTCACGCTCGAAATGTCCTCGGAATTGAGCGGCGGAAAGAGAACGGGATATCTTGCTCCGTTCTATGATAAAGTCGTTGCCGATGCACCCGTTTTTGTTGAAAAGGCTTGTGCTATGGGCGGCGTGATGCTCAAACCGTTCATCACACCCAGCGGCATTTCAACGGCGTATGTGCAGGCAGACAGTTTCTTCCCGACGGCATTTGACAGCAGCGGAAATATCACGGGCTGTATCTTCGTTGAGCGGAAAACAGTCGGCAAGAGGTATTACACGAGGCTTGAATATCACAATTTCGCCGCAGGCGGCGAATACACGGTGCTTAACAAGGCTTATGTGAGCGAGAGTTCGTCCGACCTTGGGCGAAACATTTCGCTTTCAAGCATTCCCGAATGGTCAGAGCTGCAGGAAGAAACGGTGCTCACGGCGAACCGACCGCTGTTTTCATATTTCCGTATGCCCGGAGCGAACCGCATTGACAGCAGTTCGCCGCTCGGCGTTTCGATCTTCTCCGATACTATCGGCGCAATGCAGGACGCAGACGAGCAGTATTCACGTTTATTGTGGGAATTCGAGGGTTCAGAGCTTGCGATCTATGCCGATGAAACGGCTCTCGAACACCAAGACGGCAAGGTCAAGATGCCGAAGCTCAACAAGCGACTAATGCGCGGCATTGACCAAACAGATCTGTACGAAGTCTTTTCCCCGAATATCCGTGAGCAGTCCATTCTGAACGGCTTGGACGCTATTCTTCGCGACGTTGAGTATCTTTCGGGGCTTGCTTACGGAACGCTCTCCAAGCAGACGGAAACGGCAAAGACAGCGACCGAGATAAAGGCGTCAAGGCAGCGTTCCTACTGCACAGTTCACGCTATACAGACGGCTCTGGAACACGCTCTGACCGATTATATCGGCGTTCTGAACGACCTCTGCGACCTTTACAGGCTTGCTCCCTCGGACAAAGTCGAGGTTTCCTTTGACTTTGACGACAGCCTTGTCACCGATGCGGAAACACAGCAGAAGATATGGTTACAGGAGGTTGCGGCAGGTCTTATGCAGCCGTATGAATACCGTATGCGTCAGTACGGCGAGACCGAGGAACAGGCGAAAGCAATGCTGCCGCAGGCGTTTGAGGGTGACGAATAATGCCGCCCTTAACTCCCGAACAGCTCGGGCAGGCATCGGCACGGCTCGACGGTCTTACTCAACGGCTTGAAAAGACTATCCTCGATGATATATGCCGCAGGATAGCGAAAGCAGGAACAGTCACCGACACGGCGGAATGGCAGATACTTCGGCTCAAAGAAATGGGCGAGGCGAACGATGTTATCGAAAAAGCTGTTTCCGATTACACCAAGCTTTCCGCCGAAGAAGTTCAGCAGCTTTTTCATGAGGCGGCACAGGTTTCGGACGATTTTTACGCCGAAATGTACACACAAAGCGGAAAGCCGTTTGTTCCCGTTGAAGAAAATCCGTATATGCAGCAGCTCATAACGGCGACCGTTGACCAGACGAACAACGAACTTGTGAACCTTACACAGTCAATGGGTTTTGCGGTTCGGCAGGCTGACGGTTCGACGGCGTTCCAACCTGCGGCGAAAGCATATCAGAGTGCGCTTGACCTTGCACAGATGCAGGTCGCAACGGGAACATTCGACTACACAACGGCTATCAGAAACAGCGTTAAGGCGCTTACAGACGGCGGCTTGTACTTCGTTGAATACGAGAGCGGACACCGCAACAGAGCCGATGTAGCGGCTCGCAGAGCTGTTCTGACGGGGCTTTCGCAGATGACGGGGCAGGTTTCCAAGCACAATGCCGAGGAGCTTGAAACCGACATTGTGGAAGTCACAGCTCACGCAGGCGCACGTCCCTCTCACGCAGAATGGCAGGGACGCAGATATTCTCTTTCGGGGAAGTCCAAGGAATATCCCTCGCTTGAAGAGGCAACGGGGTACGGCACGGGTGACGGCTTGAAAGGCTGGAACTGCCGACACGATTTTTACCCCGTTTTTGAATTCTCACCGCCTGCATACACAGAGGAACAGCTTGCGAACATTGACCCTCCGCCTATCGAATACAACGGCAAAACGCTGACCTATTACGAATGTACACAGAAGCAGCGAGTAATGGAAACGGCGATGCGAAAGACCAAGCGTGAGATCATAGCGGCGCAAGCGTCGAGCGATGATGATATGTTCACGGCGAAGTCGATACGATTAAGGCGGCAGAAAGAAGAATATGCGAACTTCTCAAAGTCGGCAGGAATGCTCACGCAGAATGAACGTGCGCAGGTTTACGGGTTTGACAGGAGCGTTGCGGCGAAGGCAAGCTGGGCGGTCAGGAAAGCTAACAAAGTGCTTGACAATGGCGGTGGAAGTGGTATAATAAATAAAGCAAAAGCATTAGATATGTTTAATGATAGTGCTATTGCACTTAATTCACCGATTACAACTCAACAGATTATAGATGAATTAACCGCCACAAACATTGGAAGAACCACACTCAAAGATATTGAAAATCTTCCGGAACGTATAAAGCTGACGTACAGCTATAAAGAAAATGGAGTTCGAGGAGAACAAAATGGCAATGAAATTACAATTTACTTAAGCAATTGTGCTAATACCAAATGGGCGGCTCGCTCTGTTATCCACGAAGTGACGCATTACAAGTATGGCATAGGTCAAAGCCAATGGGCTGAATGCGTTTGCGTAGCTCAAGAGTTAAAACACGCTCGTAATCGTGACTATTTAACAATAAGTGAATTGAAAACGATAATTTCAGCAGTAAAAGATGTTTATCCCGAATTTAACTGGAGAAAGGGTGGAATCATAAATGGCAGAAATAAATCTCATAGATAAGCTTAAAAAAGGTGAAAAAATTGAGTGTAAATCTTGTCATAAAGGGTATTACGTTCCATATAACACTTCTGCTGACAAGGCACATTCATTTTGCTGTTCAAACCCCGAATGTAACGCTTTTGTTCATTGGGATCCTGTCATTAATATTGAGTAATCAAAATAACTTAATCAACTAAAACCGTCCCGAGAGATCGAGGCGGATTTTCTATGCCCGAAAGGAGATGAACTCAATGGCTTCCACACTCATTCTTCTGTATGCACTCAATGCAAGTACAGCTATACCGACAGGCTGTTTTGTTGCGGCTTGGGTGCTGTATTTTATTCAATGTGTTTGCGGCATTGTAAAGTTTTTGTGCAACAAGTTCTCTGATTCAGACTAAATTGTCCTTAACTTTAGCTTGCTGTACTCGAGTATTTTTATAACCGTCAACCGCCGCAGATAGGCGGATTTTTTATATCCAAGTGAAGAAAAAATAAGCGTTCGGTTCTCCAACAGTTGGAGGACAGGGCGCTATTTTTATGCCCGGAACGGCGTTAAACTATCAATTCTTGGGACGCAACCCCGTAAAAAGCGTAAGGAGATGCAAAAATGACAAGAGAATTTCTGAAACAGCTCGGCATTGAGGACAAGGCGGTCATCGACAGCATTATGGACGAGAACGGCAAGGACATCAATTCCGAAAAGGCAAAGTTCGGCGACTATGACACGCTGAAAACACAGCTTTCCGATGCGAATAAGAAGATCGAGGAGTTCGGCAAGCTCGACTTCGACGGCGTAAAGGCTATGGCTGACGACTACAAGGCAAAATTTGAGCAGGCGCAGGCAGACAGCAGGAAACAGCTTGATGAGCTCCGCTTTAACCACGCTCTCGACGGTGCATTGAGCGACGCAAAGGCAAGGAACATCAAGGCTGTAAGGGCATTGCTCGAAACAGACAAGCTCAAGCTCAACAAGGATGGCACTCTGACGGGACTTTCCGAACAGCTTGACAAGATCAGAACAGAAAACGACTATCTTTTTGAAACGGAGAACGCTCCCTCCCCCGCTCCGCATTTTCTCGGCGGCTCGCACGGTTCGCCCACAGGTTCGGACGATGATGCGGTAAGGGCGATAATGGGACTTCCTCCGCTTTCAAAGTAACCAAGGAGGAATTAATTTATGGCAAATTCTATCGCACTTTTCAAGAAGTACATTGACCTTCTCGACGAGGTCTACAAGGCATCTGCAAAGACTTCCGTTCTCGACATTGACGGCGCTCTTGTACAGGCAGGCGCAAACGCAAACGAGATCATCATTCCCAAAATTTCTATGGACGGTCTTGCTGACTACAGCAGGAACGGCGGCTATGTGAGCGGCAATGTCACCCTCACGAATGAGACCGTCAAGTTTAATTATGACCGTGGCAGAAAGTTCACCGTTGACGCTATGGACAATGAGGAAAGCGCAGGTCTTGCGTTCGGCAAGCTTTCGGGCGAGTTCATCAGAACGAAGGTTGTTCCCGAGCTTGACGCTGTTCGTTTTGCGGCTTATGCAGGCATCAGCGGAGCAACCGCAGTTGAGGGAAATCTTGCAACGGGTGAGGCTGTTCTTGCCGCTGTCAATGCCGCAAACACAGCACTTGACGAGGCGGAAGTTCCGTCCGACGGCAGATATCTCTTCATCACTCCGACACACAGAAACCTTGCGGAGAATGTGGACACATACAAGTCAAAGGCGATGATGGAGAAGTTCGCATCTGTTATCGACGTTCCGCAGTCACGTTTCTACACGGCTGTTGACCTTTACGACGGCACGACCGCAAGCGAGACCGCAGGCGGCTATGTAAAGGACAGCTCGGGCAAGGACATCAACTTTATGATAATCCACAAGGACGCTGTTATCCAGTACAGCAAGCACACCGTAAACAAAATTTTCACGCCCGAGGAAAATCAGAACAGCGATGGATATATTTTCTGCTACCGTGCTTACGGTCTTACAGATGCTTATGAAAACAAGGCGGCAGGTATCTACGTCCACCACACAACGACCTGACAGGAGGTACAGTATGACTGTTATCGGAAGAACAACACCCAAAGCTACCAAACCCGAAGTTATCGAGCAGCCGAACGAACCCGAAGAGAAACCCAAGAAGCCCAAAAAGGATGATGCAAAGTGACGGCTTATGCTGATTATGCTTTTTACACGGACGAATATCTCGGCAGGATCATCACAGCAGAAAAGGACTTTGCGTATTTCGCCATGAGGGCAACAGAGATGATCGACATCAAGACCTTCGGAAGAATAGAAGAAGCTACCGATGCGGTAAAACGTGCCTGCTGTGCTGTTGCCGATGAACTTTACAGTTCAGATACGGCAAGGGCGAAAGCTTCCTCGGGAATATCTTCCGAAAGTGTTGACGGCTACTCTGTGAGCTATCGGGCTTATGATGCCAAGTGCGCCGACGAATCGGCAAAGCGTGTTGACGATGCCGTGAAACGCTATCTTGCGCATACGGGGTTAATGTATCGGGGGTGCGGCGAGTGATAACAAACGCAAGCTGCACCCTCTACAACACGCTCCCCGACGGCACATTCAAGCGGACTTTTCTTCCTGCGGTATTCTGGCACAATGTCAAGGCAGAGGAAATAAAAAAGTACGGTGCGGATAATGCTTCGAGCATTTCCGTGATGATAT
>ENA-OOZY01000049-OOZY01000049.1-human-gut-metagenome-genome-assembly--contig:-NODE-49-length-100752-cov-10.287218_pt1 | contig 100752 bp, 97 predicted proteins | sample MGYA00241047_ERZ501410 | MGnify/ENA primary metagenome ERZ501410 (study PRJEB25962, sample SAMEA2042621) | human gut metagenome | biome: human gut; feature: human-associated habitat; material: faeces... | reverse complement strand
TTTGAATAGGGCAATAGTTTAAATAGAAATAGTTATACCCAGTAATGTAATCACCATCCTCTGCAGTATAACCATATATACATTTTTCTACTTCTTGATCCCAAAAGCTATAGTATTCAGTAGTACCTTTCGGATACTGACAATAAGAACCGCTGTTAATAAAGTTTAATGCAGGCTGACGAAATTTATCAGAGTTTTTGATCTTCTTATTAAAATCTATCATACTTTAGGATTTTATATAATAATACCCCACACCTTTTGAGTATGGGGTAATTTTTTAATTATTGCTATTTTTGATTTTCTTATTGAAATCAATCATAATTGTTATCGATTAAACCACTGTTTGATCTTTAAACCTAGTCTCTTATACCAAGGTGCTTTAGTTGGTTTAAGATCCATAGATTTTGAATAAGCTTCTTTCTTTTCTCTATATGCAATTTCTTCAGCCAGTTCGATTTCTTTTCTAGCCTCATTCTCATGAGCTGGACCAAAATCAATAATTAAATCGAACGGTTTCTCTTCAACTTTAACTAGTTTAGCCTTACTTGTTTTCTTTGTGCTAGTAGTTTTCTTTTCCTTAGTCATAGTTCTTAATTTTTAACACTGCCTGTAACGGCAGTTAGTTTTATTTTGTTTCAAATTGTATTACTTATCGTACAGCTTGTCTATTTGATAGCTCATATGGATTAACTTCTACTCCACCTCTAACTCTACTACTTGCCATCTCTTCAGATCTCACAGCAGTTTCTAATGCATCAAGAGATTTAATAGTATTACCGAGCTTTTCCATACCTGCTAATATTAATTGAACTTTCTTATCATCTAGTTCATCTTGTAAAGATTCTGCATAATATCTAGATACACTATCTAATTTAAGTCTTGCATTCTTAAGTAGTCCTAATATTAGGGTTTCATTGAAGTTAATATATGCTTGTTCTGCCTCTAATACCTCTACTGGTAATTTATAATTAGCATCTCCAAATAGTTCTTTCCTTAGTCTAGGCCCTATCTCTTCAGGACTCATACTTTGGACATATGGACTATCGTATTTGTTCTTGAGTACGATATAACTTATTTGTTTAGTGGCTGTTTCTTTATCTGCTTTATCAGCATCCCATAACTTTTTAAAGCAGGGTATGCCCAAGGTGTCATTGTGAATAATTACTTTACCACCAAGTATGTCGAATAGTTTCATTAGTATTAATTAACAATCGCTAGGAGCACATGCTTCACAACATTCATTATGTCTATTTTTCTCGTATTCGAGATTTCGCTTAAAGTTGTTATATAATTCTTCACTCTTTATAATAGCAATATCTCTATCATCATCACTTCTATTATAAGAAGCATACAGAACAAGAACAACATCCCCAGTTTTTACCTCATACTCCTTACCGTTAAATTTAAGGATACCGTCTTCTTCAATTACCCAAGCCCAGTCGATGTTCAAATAATGATTACGAATAGAACTAACACTATTAAGATCATTGTCTTTTACTACTAAAAGAGAGCTGTTACCAGCATAAATATATGTATTCATATTAATCTAAATTTATTTTAATGTATCTATTTTTGTAATGTCTATTCAATGCATCTACTGCTTCTTGTTGAGTATAAAATGCATTAACATACTCTGGGTTTTTACTGTACTGATTGATTATCTCCTTCAGTTGTTCCGCTTTCTCGTCCCTGTTCTGCATTCTCATTTTCTTCTTTTTTATCAGTTGAACCAAATCCACCACCACGATCTTCACCTGCTAATTCCTCTACAATTATCGGCTCCATCTTCGGATAAGGCATTACTACTAACTGAGCAATCTTTTCACCAGGCTGATAAATTGTAGGAAGAGCATCTGTAGTAATCTTAAACTTGAGAAGAATCTCACCTTTATAATCACAATCTATAACAGCTACAGCATTACACATTGACATAGACTTCTGAGAAACTGATGATCTCATAAAGATTAAACCAACATGACCTTCAGGAATCTCTACGGATAAACCTGTATGATATACTAATACTAACTTACCACTCTTATCAAATTCCTGAGTAAAGGAGATTGCTGTTAAATCTAAACCAGCATCATTAGGGTTAGCATAACTAGGTAATACTGCGTCTTCTTGTAATTTCTTAAATTTTAATTCCATATTATTTTCTTACTATATTGTTTCCTAATATTATTTCTGTCATTTGAGCTGCTAAATTTGCAGCATAATCTTCAGCAAATTGACTACGATTCGTGTCCTGTAGTATCTGTCTCAGATACAGTAGTATCACTTGTTGATTCAGTAGTATCTTGTCTAGTTTTTCTTCCATGCTTTGCATAGTATAATAATGCAATACTATTCCATGCTACTGCTGCTTCATGCCTTACTTTAGTTTCTGGATCAAATTCTTCATAAGTAGAAGCGTATAAGTGTCTTAATAATGCACCTTTATATCTTTCATAACCATTCTCTAGATTCTGCCAATTATTGTCACCATACTTCTTAGCACCTTCTGTATATACTCTTGCAATGTCCTCAAGACAGTCTAACGGCATTAACTCCCATCTAGTCTTATCGTCTAGTTTATCATTCTTCATACCCGTCTGGTCTTGGCATTTCTTCGATTCGTATTGCATCTATTTCGGTTTTATTTTCAATTATTGCTTTAACAATTCTATGATAACCATCACATATTCTACCTAAATGATCAATTAGTATTGGGTGACTTAAATCTGTGTCTTGTATCCTTTTACTATGCCAAATTATATCATCTAAGTTATTTATCTCCCAAGGCAAATGATCTAGGTTTACTCCAGCTAATGGTAATTTAAATACAGGATAGTTCTTTTCTTTTACCCAAGAAACTAAGTTTGAAGCTGCCCATATCTTCCCATCTGCTGTATATCTATTCTCTGCTAAACCTTGTTTAGGATACGTTACTATTGGATTTTTTGGTTCTTTCTTTGCAAACATATTTCTTTTTTAATTTAATCTTAAACAAATAACTAAACATAATTGGCTTAATGTCTTTCTCATCTGAAATTGTATTTTGAGCAAATTTGAAAGGATGATTGCAAATTACTTCTACTACTTGATAAGGTATATTATATTTATGTGATAACTCTGTATAAATACTTGTTTTATTTTGCGGAACCATAAGTTACTTTATAGTACTTATTATTAATTATATTATCCAGAGTAATAGAAGACATGTCAAATGTCTCAGGTCTAACACTATTAGCTGCAATACCTATCTTATCTAATCCTGATGTTGTATTATCAGATGAAGCATATACTATAGAATTTAAAAAAGCTGTTTCAACTTTAGAATATTGTTTTCTAGGTTCCAGTATTACTACTTCAGATTCCTTACTAAAAGGTTCTTCACTAATACCATATAAAATAGTTTGTGTATCACGAATTAAGATTCCATTATTATATGGCAGATTCTTACCAAGAAATTTATACCACCATCTTTTTAATTTACCATAACTCTTCCACAGCATTATTGAACCAGGTTTAATTACTAATTGTCTCATCATTTATCCTAATTATAATTGTTACTTGAACCCTGTCTCCAATGATCTCTGGTATTAGAGCTTTATTGACACTTAATTCATCTTCGGCTGGACCTGCTACTAGAATACCTTTTTGTTTAAAGGACTTGATATATCTACTTAAATTATCCTTAGTAATACCTAAGGTATTTATGATATGCTTTCTATTAGCTCTATTAGCTATATTCTTATTCTCATTTGGTTGTTTATTATAGTTAAGATCAAGTCTAATGAACTCTGCCATTAGTTCTAGTTCTCTGTCCGTAAGCCGAAGAATACCATTAAGTGAAATTAGAAACTCTGTAACAAGATCATTTTTGTTTACAGATTTTACTAATTTATTCATTTGTCTTATCTACATCTAAGATTTGTTTAACCGCCTTAATGAACTTCAGTAAGTTATAGTTTACTGTTTCAGATTCAACTTTTACACAAGGTTGAATTTTACCATTTTTATAATCTTCATTAACCTTCTGAATATTGTCTTGATACTTCTTAGTACAATCATCTAAGAAAGCTTCAAGTGCAATCAATTTTAATTCTGCATTAGACGGGATATATTCTTCTTCTGTATTAGTTTCATCCTTGATCTCTTCACCCCATTCTTTTAGGTTACCACCATTAAGAAGTTCTAATACATAGTTTGCAGTAATCATCATGTAACGTGAATTGGTATACTTATCGTTACCCTTAGTACTCTCCATTACATACTCAATACCATCTTCTGTCTTAAAGATATCATCTCTCTTTGCACAACCAAAAGGCTTAACTACTTTATATTCTGTTCTCATATTCCTTATTATTTTTTAATAATTACTAGTGCTAATTTAATCCATTTGTTTATATCAAACTCTGGGTCTGACTCCTGCACTACTCTGTCTCCAATTGCATATTGCTTAGGTTGGGCTACTAAACCCATAAAATTCATAGCTTCATTCTGTGTAAGAACTACCTCGGTAGCTCCTTCTTTTGAAGGACTGTTAAGATCTTCTGGAACGAATATTTTAACAGTACCATCTTGTTGAAATTGAACAAACTCTGAATATTTACCTAAAAGATTATCTATCATTTGTTGAATCATGACTATATAACGGACCTTATTTAATTTTGTTGTATATTTTATGCAATAAAAAAGCCTATAGTGATTAACTATAGGCTTATATTAAAAATCCAACTAAATCTACTAAGCTTTGCTTTTCTTAATAAAAGCTACTACATTGTATGGATTCACTAATTGGCTATCCTTAAACAAGTCAAAATAAGCAGCTGCTTTAGCAGGGAAAGCTATCGTATCACCTACTTCTGGATGATTATTTTTGTCTTGCCATTCATAACCTGAAGGAATTGCTAGAACAATGCCTTTTCTAAATGTTGTTGGTACTTTCTTTACTTCAGTTTTAGTGTCATATTTATCAACACCATCTTTGTCTTTCTTACCTGTCGCAACAGGTTCAGTAATCTCTTTCTCTACGTATTCAACTGGTAACGGTTTGATCAGAATATCCCGAGTAAACTCGAACTTTAACGCTTTCTGAATATCATCGATGATCATCTTCTCATCTACTTGTACCGAACTATCATTATTTGTATTCTCTGCCATAAACTTAAATTTTTCTACTATAACGTTTATTAGTATTAAATGTTCTATTTTTATTTCCTTTCATGAAAGATAACACCGCCTGTACAGCATACTTTCTTTGCTATGGATGGACAAACTTCCATGTTATAGAAACAGCAGCCATCACACCATCCCTGAGGCTGCTTTTCCATGTTATAAACTTTGCCATCAACTCTAATATACCCTTCTTCTAGGGCTTTATAAGCTTCTGGTTCTCCCATATTATTTGTAATAATATTTGTTATGTTCTTCAGCCTTTTGTTCAACAGTACGCTCCATGATTATTTCTTTAATCCAAATTAAAGCAGCCTCAAATCCTGCTTTAAATGCAGATTCTTTTAACCCTTCCATCTCTTCGCACCATTGTTCAAATGCTTCACAAGATTCTTTGTCTTGATACCTTTCAATCTCGTCAATTAAATATTGTCTAAACATATTTGATCCCTTTCTTTTGATTAATAATTATACTGATCGTCGTCATCAGTAGGATCTAATGCATCCTCGAATTCATTAAAAAAGTAAAAGTCGTCATCCATAATACTATTATTATGTGTTTATATTTTATATCCAGAGTAGGAGTATATATTTCTTACTATACTACTATATACTAACCTACAAGTATGTGTAGTAACGTTACAGTATTCATTTTTGTTCTATTGTTTACTCTAGATTAATAGTTTTTCTTGGGTCTTAATAGATGATTTTTATTAAAACCTCTTTATAACATAGATTTTATTTTAGAGTAAAGCTATCATGAGTACCATTTTTATTCTTACAGAATAACTCACAATTTACCAAGTACTCAGGCATAAAATCATTTTCTGAATCTATTTCAATATCTATCTCTATGAGATCACCATTTTCATATATTTTTTGGTAAGTTCTATAGTTCCAATTACCATTCCAATAGTCTTTTATCTTAAGAAAACCGTGTTCTTCTAGCCATTCACAACGTGTCATTTTAACATTATTTATGATTATTTAACATATTTACGAAACTTTCGTAGATAACTCATTAACATAATTTAACTATTTTTAACATATTTTATAACCTAAAAGGGTTAATAATTCATAAAATTTGTTAATATCCCTAAAATATAATGAATATGAAATCATCATGTGAGCCATACCTTCCTCCATAGGATTCATTAATCTCAGATCTGATACTTTCAAAGCTTTAGTACCATCAGCACAATCCCATTCACTTACTCTAGCCCTTAACAGCTCAAAGTCACTAAATTCATAATAGAGTTGATCATCTCTAATTTCAAACCCTTTATCTTTTAATTCTTGTTCAAATATCATAATATTAAGTTTTTAATGATAACGTATATAAGGGGGTATTGTTATAAAAATTTTATAAAATAAAAAATTAGGGGGTATAATTGTGAATGTAGAGAGTAGTATATATATTGTATTATATAGATTTGAGTGTAGAGACTAGTATATACAAACACCCCTCCCCATCATGCATCAAGGAAACACCCCCGGTACTTATGCATCAAATCAATTTATCTATCAGCTGATTGTGATTAATCAAGCAGTTACAACGGAAGGCGGTTGTAATGTAGAACTACTGCTGAGGGGCAGACAGCCGAGACGACTATGAAGTGTGCAATCATGAGTCTAGAAGCGAAGCAAGCAGAGAATGGAAACTGGTACGTGAACATCCTAGCACAGCCAGAAGGTGATCCGTTTGCTGAGGAGTTGAAGTATCGTATGTGGTGTAGCGAAACACTAGCTAACAAGCTAGCCACTAACGTACCTGAGACTATCGAACTCCAGAAGGTACGTGTAGAGGTTACTCCTTATCAGAAGGTGTCTGATGATGGGGCTATCTCAGAGAACGTATTCACCAGTCTGTCTGTTGTATGCAGACAGTTCAAGGGCGAGTACGTAGACGAACCACAAGCGATGGCAGACAAGCTACGCAGGAATCTGCTGCGTGACGGTCTCATCGTAGACGTAGAGGTAGACCCGTACGAGGGAGCTACAGGGGATCTACCAGCGTAAGGGAGAGGGCTTCGGCCCTTTCCTTTTTATTCCTACCATGCACCAAGTCAAATTTCCCTTCTAGCATATTGTGAGGAGTATAGGATACTGCTGTGATTTATGTGTATGTAGTTGATAAGAGAGTGTTTGTAAGTTTGAGAATACTTTGCTCTTTTTTCAGTCTGCCCTTTAATCACATTGCTTATAGCTGCCTTTACGCATACATATAATATATAGCGTATCCTACTCTTTGCATAAATAATCAAACAATTAAATAATCAAACAATTAAGGAGGACAAACAAATGAAATGTATTATTATTGGACACGAATTCGCAGAGGCAAACACAGGTAACTTGTATTGCAAACTAGAAGTAAGACCTGCAAATGATGAATGGGCTGCATCATTTAACTATGTAATGTTTATCACAGATGCAATGAAAACAGCTCTAGAAGCTAAATTTCCTAAAGAGATCTATCTACAGGAAATACGTATGCAGACACCTGAGCCATTTAACAGAGTATGGGCTACAGATGGTAACAATCATATGCAAGGTGAGATAGTCTGCAGTGCTAAAGGCGATCCTATCGTATTTAATGACATCAAAGTTATAATACGAACACTTCCCGACGGGACCCCTGCAAGAGGGGAGGATGCTAAGAAGCTACTAGAATCTAGTTGGCGTAGGGGTATTGAGAATGGTACTATCTTACCAATTGGTGAAGGTACAGATGTACCAGATAATAATATTGGACAAACTGTAGGAGGGGCTGATGCATTTGCAGGAGCACAATCAGCTGGAGATCCAGAGGGTCTAGAGACATCTCAACCAGATCCACTACCTACAGGTAACGTTGTAGTGCCGGGTAACCGACCACAACGACCGGGGGCACAAGCTGGAATCAGAGTACCTAGAGTGTAACAGGAATTTGCCGGGTGACCGGCAGACCTGTTTTAACGAAAACTCCCGAACATCTGCATATGATGTTTTGGGTTAATTAACATTATTAACTTTTAAAAACATTCATCATGGAAGGAAAAGATGAAAACAAGCCAAAGATTGTGTATTTTATTTTAGCAGTGTTTATTCATGCTAATGTGTTTCTACCATTCCTATCTGAAAAGACAGGAGTACATGGAGCATTCATATTGTGTGATATAATACTTGCTATTATAGTATATAATCTAATGGCTCGTAACTAGGGAGTTAGGGGTGGGTAAAAACTCACCCCTTTTTATTAGTATCAAACAAAAAATCATATACAATGAAAGTTATATTTAATTTCAAAAAGTCTACCTGTAGGCTTAATTGGGTGAAAATACTGAAAGTAGTCTTTAGGTTTGATTTAAAAGAAGCTAAAGCTATTGTAGACTCTGGAAGTTATGTACATAAAGTAGATAACTTAAATAATCCTATAGATGCACAACAATATTTTGGTGATCTTCTTATTAGGTTAGATTCTGCATGTATATCTTTACTAGATGCAGAACAAAGAAAAGTTGAATTCAGAGAAGTAATATCTCTTTCTATTTATGATGATGAAGAAAACGTATCTAACAATACTCCAGCTATATCAATTGATATGCAAGATATAGATACTGCAAAGATAGGCTCAGTATATATCCTTACTCAGGAAAGATATGAGAAGCTTTTAAAAGCCGAACAAACATTGTTGATGATAAAAGCAGCACTGTGTAATGAATAAAAGAAGACAATATCACAAATCAAATTGTGATTCTACAGTACGAGCAACCGTAACAGATGCACTAGGACGTAAAGTTATCCTAGTTGGAAAGCACGCTTTCGAATGGTCTATTATACTTGAAAAAGAAGGAAGATTAGTAATAACTACATTTCCTAATAGAGAACAAGCAGTAGATACATTTAACAAAAAGTACAGGAATAAATGATATGTGTACGTATCCAGTGTATGAAGTGATACACAACTTTCTTATCTAATTTAATATTCTTTTGGCATAATTTCCTCAGCTAATTATTGCGAGTAAAAGTAATTAGTTCGCTACTATCTCATACTAATAGTGAGGAAAAGTATGTGGTAATTCTGTGTAGTTTAAGTATCTAATACATGGTAGAATCCCCTGCTAAGGGCGAATGTAGGTTCGAATCCTGCCACAGAATCATGCAAAGATCCATTGATGGTTTTATAGAGAGTTTAATATTCTCCATTTTAATTTAACACAGCTACTATATACCTATTGTGAAATACGTATATAGTTTTCCCTAGAGTAAAAGCAACCTCATCGTAGCTAACTACAATACTTCATGCGCGTTTGGTCAATACATAAAGTTAGCGGGTTCTAGGGTCTAGTAGGTTTAAATTGCCGAGCTGAACGAATGCCAACGGCTACCGAAGCTAATAGCTTTTAAAAACAGTAAATATTAACAATAAAAATATCAAATTTATGAAAGAAGAAGTCAAAAAAGCACAAGAAGCAGTATGGTATAATACTGACTGCAAGTTATTAACTAAAGAAGAGTACGAAGAGCTATGCAGATACAAAGCGTTATACTTAGACTTGAAAGGTTCCTTAGAAGGAATCGTAAGAAATTTCAAGCAAAGCGCATAATACTCGAACTTCTAGAAGGAATTGGTTGGGCCATATGGTTAGTTGTATTACTCATATTATCATGTGGGGATACATTAATCTATCTCTTATATTTAGCAATATCTATACCAATATTCATTCAAAGAGCAAAGTATGACTGTAGAAGCGATGATCGTAACTTGTGTAATAGTATGCATAATACTGTTACTACGGAAAAGGAGGAAAGAGAAGATAAGGGCACAGATACTAAATGATCTGTATACTATAGACAGAGATTGCCGTATTATGAAAGGTAATATTGTCAATAGTGATTTTATTGGTATTCTAACTAATTTAGCATATTTAAGAGATTCATTAAAGAAAGAGTCTCTAAATGATGTAATACCTAAAAGTTTGTTAATGGATATACAAGTTCTATTAAATACAAATGAAGAGGATATTAGTTTAGAAGACTTTAAAACAAATGTAATTAGGATGATTAATATTGTCTTAATAAGATTACAAGGTATTTATAAACTCATAATCTACTCTTAGTATGGACAGAAGTCTCCCTCATTTCTTACAAAGAATCGGATACCATCCTTACGAAATAAGTCCAAAGGATAGGATGTTTTTTTCATTAAAAGATCCTGAATTTGTATCAGCGTATGGACCAGTATTTGTCGAATGGTTCCCAAAGTATTTTGGACCATCTGTTCCTATATTAGAGGTTAACAGAAGTCGTAATATTATATGGGGATTACACGAAGCGGATCACCATCCGTGCCTAATTTATCCTAGACCAAATATCTTGATAGAAAGTGTATCAGAAGAATACAAAATTACAAATAAATATTCTGATACAATGATGGATAGAATAACTGCAAAATATTCTCCTGAAGAGATATTTAGAGCGATTAGGAGTAATTTAATACTAATACTATAAATTTAAATCTGTTAAATTTATTTTATTCAGTAACAGTAAGAAAGTAGTTCAATTTCTATGGGTTACATAGAGAAAAGGTAGAATAGTTTACAGTGAATATTATATATTTTATTTAATAAGCTTGCCTATAAAGTAATATAGAATTTTATTAGATAGGTCTTTTGATCTCTATCTGGGCAGCTCTTGAAACTTAAATAAAAAATGTAAAGTAGATGTAAAAAGATATTAAGTTCGAATCTTAATCTTTCTTATTTTTTAACTAAAAACAACATTACAATGATCAGATTAATTATCAAAAAAGGTAACACATGGTTAAGTGTATTCACTCTAGCACAGATCTTTACGAAACATCTGAAGCTAACTCGTTATGATGCTTTAAAGCTTGCATATACGACATTACGTCAGGACGTCGTTGTCCAGAGTAGTACAAACGCAGGTCTATACTACTTTCATGTAGATTTACATCGAAAGAAGTTTAATGCTGAAATCTATGACGTTCATGATTTAGCAGCACAATTAGACCTATTGAAATACGCTCCTTTTCAGTGTGGAATGCACACAAAAGGAGGAAAAGTGTTATGGAAAAGTAACCCAAAAGATGACATCTATAAGGAAATAAGAACATAGTTGAATGTGTAATTTTCAAAGAACAACTACCTAAATACCGCTGTGAAGTTCTATTTAGTAAAAGACCTATGAAAAGTGAGTTGTCAATCCAGCGTATACTAAGTAGTAGGTCTTTTTAAAAGACTATTCTTAATTATAAGTATATGGAAAACTACGGTTATTATTCTAAAGAAATTAATGAAGATTGTTTCGTAGTATACTATTTTAGCGAACGAATTGAATCTATCATTTATCAAACGAACTCCTTACTAGGAGCTTTGTGCTAATTAACATTATTAACAATTAAACATTCAATCAAATGAGTGAGAAAGGAGATGGCACCGTAGGTGGTGTCTGGAAGGGAGTAGTATTAGTACTGCTCACAATTGTTACACTATTACTTTTATGTATTGTGTATCAAGGGCTAAAAGGAGAGAATCCTCTTACGAAAGTAAAGGAATCTGTTGGTTTTAGCACTGAAACTGAGGTAGCAATACCTACAGTTCAAGAGAGACTAAACGAGTTCAATGCTGAAGTAGAAGATACTAAGGCATATGATACTTATCTCTCATTGCCTGTAGTAATAGTAGAAGGGATCCTAAATAAATTAGGGCCTGATGCAGATTACAGAGCAATAGTTAACGAGTATTATACTAATAGATCCTATTGGATTAGTACTCAAGTGTCGAATCAAATTAAACCTGTATTAACTGGTCCTGATGCAAAGAATGTTGAAAGGGTTGAGGTAAAAACAGTTTTAAAAGAAGAAACACCGCCAGGGAATGAAGTCTCTCTTACTCCAGCTGATTCTATAAAGTAGAATTCTTTTTAGTTCAGGAGTATACTTTTTATATGCATTGCCTGTGAAGGTAGTGCATATTTTTATTATTAGATCATCAGAAGATGACAAGCATGTGGGGCGTAAGTAGTATTTTTATGCAGGAGAAGAAGAATGGCAATTGTTCTAATTAGTACTGATAATTGCAAATACTATGATCGTGCGGACGTTAAAATCATGCCGTTAATAAGAATTGTACTGGCAATACAATTCTGCTATAACGTAAAATATGTCAGATAGCCGATTTTAAGAAGTTTTACGTAAGAGTTTTTTAATATTTATTTTGCAAGCGTAAAACTTTACGATGACACTTGTTATTAGTTACTCATAGTACAATATGAGTTGTTGTTAATCAACAATCGTTCAATCAAAACTATCTCTGTAGTTGTACATGCAGAGACGTCATCAAATTGTTTAACTAAAAATTATCAAAATGAACAGTAAGATTAATGGAGTAGCAGTTGTAATATTGCCTCCAGGACTTTCTAAAGAGGAAGTTCAAGTGCTATTTTCTAGCATATTGAGTAAGTTAGAAACTATTAATCCTGAGTACAAACAAAATGGAGGATTTCTAACTATCTTAGAGCCTAACGACCTGTTTAGAGTCGTAAATCCTGTTAATGCTGAAATAGCAACATTAGCAGACAATTTGATTGTTGAATTTGGTGAACCTACAGATCCTGTACACTTTGCAACAAAATTTGTGTGTGCTTACTATGGTCCTAAAGACCTAGTAAACCACGATATTGTTACAACAATTGCATCGATCAAAGAAGGTTCCCCAGAATGGGCTTACTTCGAAAGGAGAAAGCTAAAGTTCCTTATTTTTCAATGTCGCAACATTTTGCAGAATACTTTATGAGCAAGACAAAGAAAGATTCTAAGGATTCAAAGGCTATGCGGAAATACACTCCGCATAAGCCTAAGATGACTCCTTATAAAAGAGAGTCTAAAGCACAGAGATTTCGTGAGGATAGCTAGTTACCGCCAGTTACTAGTCCTCAAGTCTATAATTCTTAAATTGTTAAGATATGGTGGTCATTCCCCTAAAGCATGTTAAACCTAACGCCCTAAGCCCATAAACGGTATGTGAAGATGCATACTACGGGATTGTGTACTTGTACAAATGATAATCTCACAGGAGATTATTAATTATAAGAAGGAGAAGAGGTTCCCTCTGAATAAGAAATAGGAATAAGAGGGCATGCTTATTATTTGAAATTAATACAATTGAGATATGGAAAAAACAAAAGTAAAACAAGTAATTAGAGAAGCATTAGCTAGGGAACCAGCTATAGAATGGTATCTTAAAAGTAAAAAAATCTATGGTCACTACGTGACTCTATTAGCACTTGTTATGCATCATCATAGCAACGTTTTACGTTGGAATGAGCATACGCTTATCGAGATGGTTAGGAGAACAGTATCAGGGAGAAATCCTTTATACATTCCAATTACCTTTGGAACTATGAACCGTAGAAAAATTATCTCTAATCATAGTTTGCAAAGAGATACAATTCTAGAACTTTATCAAAATTAATTATTAACATCAAAAAACAAAAGAAAATGGAATCTAAAGACATTATCACAGAGATCACCGAAGGTAGAAAAGTAAGCGAAGACATCATCAAAGCTGCAAATGAGGACATCTTAAAAGGGCGAGAGGAGAATCTCAAACAAGAGATGATCAATACTCTACAGAATTCTGAGTACAAGATCGGTTACTCAAAATTGAGACTGAAGAGAGCTCGAGCGTTTGAGGAAGTAGAGAAAGAACGTCTGACAAAAGTAGGCGAGAATATGAATCGCTTGAAAGCCGGTGGTATTACTCCAGAGGATTGGAAAAAAGAGGACGAGAAAATTGATAAAGAAGCAAATGACAAACTGCTTGAGAAGAAAGCAGAGTTCAGTGGCTACTTGAAACAATTGAATCGTATCTACAGCGATTGTAGCTGGAGTGTTTTGAGAGATAGCTTCGACCGCTATTAATCAGCAATTCCGCTCTGAAGAGCTATAAGCCGAAAAGAGTAGTGGGATATGAATGTAGTAGTATTTCACAACGCAAGAGATATACTTGCATTGCTTAAGATCCTTTGAGACAAAAGCAGGAAGGCGAAATTAGCATCAAGACTAAAGAGTACGAGATCCGTTGAGACAGCTAGTCCTACGTACTCATCTTCAGTTATTTCGGGTTTAGTTAGTAGAGAGCTATAAGCCAATAATAGTTTAGTACAATAGTAAATGCCGATCATATAAGTCTCATCGTAGCATTGGAGTTCATTTCAGTATTAAATGATTTATTACTACTAAAGGAACCAAAAATTAGGGTGTAAGGAGAGAGATCTCCTTACATTCACCACTTATAATTTGATAGCAAGGGTTAAAAATTAGAAAGTATACACGATATAAGAACTGTATTGTGTATTATTAGGCTTATCAATCACTGTTAGGACGAGGGTTCGACCCCCTCCAGCTCCACTAAAAAATTAGATTATGGATGAAGATATATTAAAACTTTTTATTGAAAACAATGAAGATGGAGAATATGATAACATTCTCTTAGAGGCTATATTAGTTGACGAAATATTTTCAGACGAAACTACACACTAAATGGGGCTGCTTGGATTTGACTAGCAATTAGAGAGATAAGATAGGTTCATGTGTGTTTAAATGGCAATAATTTTGTCACAGACTATACTCAACTAGCAGTTGCGTAAAGTCACGTGCTAACTACGAAAGTGAGGGATATCTATAGTTTAACGGTAGAACGCTGATTATTCAGTAGTGTAGGTTCGAATCCTACTAGATAACATAAACTAAAAACAGTATGGATGGCAAGAGTTAGTTTTTCAGGCTATGTAGCCTATGTTAGTGAGAATCTTCCTGAATCTTGGAAAAGAGTTGGGGAGAATCATGGAGTACTTAATCAGCTGATAAGTGCAGTTGCTAAGTATTGTTACGAACACCTTTTGACAGGTCAAGAGTTAATTATGCATTTAAAAGAAAATACATTAATTGACGCTGCAGACTTCGAAGAAGAGCCTCAAGGGATAGATTGGTGGATAGATTTAAGTCTAGAAGCCAATATGCTAGAATCACATGGTTGTATTCCTACATTTGCGGAAGATGATAAGAGTACCAAGTAAAGTAAAATACGATATGTATAACATATCTTCATTTACTCAGGAATTTATATGTGCCGGAGTAAGAGATAATGTTGTTGGAATGTATAACTTTCTCAAAGAGAAGGGCGTACAGGTAAAAGACAAACAAGCTGATGATCTTAGAATTAGCAGTAGAAAAAGTGTTGTGTTACTTTGCACTAACTCTAACTCTAGTAACCCATTTGGAATAATCCAATTGAAGGACTGGGGTTGGTGGAACTTCTATCATAATAAGCATAATCGTAGTAGTAAACCATTGTACTATACGTATAACTTACCATCACAATGGCATGAAATGCTTAGGGATGGCTGTATATGGAAGGAAATGGAAGTATTTGATAAACCAGAAACGTATGAGGGTAGGAAAACGTATTTATTTTGAAAGTCCCCAAGAGAGGAAAGAGTTCTTAGCATTGCTAAGAAATGCACAAGATGTTACAGAGATAGCAACAATCATTGCTAAAACTTACAAAAAAGATCTAATAGAGGCAATGGATATTGCTCGAGTGTATAACGAATTTATTAGGAAGGAAAATGAAAACGTTGACAACTAGTGGAACTTATTTAGTAACAATCAGTGGACAAGAGTACATAGCAGTAGTAATAGGAAGCGCACCTATGCTACAGGTTGCAAGAGTGTTAAACTTAACAAAGTTCATTGATACTGGAGAATTAGAAATCAGTACAGAGGCAAAAACTGTATTAACTGAGAAACCGTGTGAATTCAACTTCAGACAGATCGATTTGAACATCATCAGTCCGATGCAGGAAGTAGTACAGATACCAAAGTTACCTTACACACCTAAACAGTACAAAAAATGGTTATCATTATGTGGTGATTTAGATCGTGAAAAGTTACTTACAGATATCATGCTAACAAATCCTAGTATTAGCTATGGTGAAGCTCAAACAATTATTGATCAGTTATGGAGAGACAAGAGAAACATAGTCTCACAGTAAATTATACAGATCTGTGTGATTATCTAAACGACCGTCTAGTCTTACCCTATCTACCTAAAGTAGGAGAAGACTGGAATTTATTTGGTTCAGTCATATCACGGGCATATGGACCAGACGGAGTATTCCCTAAGCAATATAATGATAAAGAATTACTAAAGTGGATTCAACATAAAATCCAAGTAAGGGCATTGTTACTATTTGTACAAAGGAAACTCTTTACACACCTTGCCATGTTACATAATACAAGGGCAACGGATGCAGTTCAGATGCGTATTTTCGTATCTATGCTGAACAAGTTAGGACTACCTAGAATCTATGCTGACGAAATATTCGACAATGTACATCTGCAATATGACATTAGGAAACCAGTCTTCGAGGATTATTATCTTATGAAAGTATTAGGTTTACCATTTTGTTTTGAATCTAGGCCTTGTCCTTTTTAAAATGTTAGGGGTTCGACTCCCCTAACATTTACTAACAAGTTAGTTTGATTATGAAAAGAGAAGACGAAGACCTTCTTATTCAGCAAGCTAAGCTTGGTAAGCAAGATGCTTTTACAGAGCTTTATGATCGGCATCATAAGCTTATTCGATACATTATCTATGATATTGTAAAGAATGAAGATGTAGCAGATGATTTATTATCCGTTACCTTCACAAAAGCATTTAGTAGATTAGAATCTTATGTAAATCCTATTTCATTTGAAATGTGGTTAAAAACTATAGCAATTAACACTGCAATAGATTATATAAGATCTTCTAAGAATGAGAAACAGAATCATTATATAGATTCTGAGGACAATTACATTCAGTTGGATAGCAATGACCTCAGTCCTGAGGAAGTTATCATGAAACAGGAAACTGTAGAACAGCTGAAAGTAGCTCTACATAAGTTAAGATCTAAATATCGTAATATATTAGAATTACGATATTTTAAAGGCTTAAGTTATGAGGAACTTGCAACTGAGCTTGGCGTGCCAATAGGAACTGTAAAAAGTGACTTAAACAAAGCTAAGAAGAGATTGCGAGAATTCTTTGACAACATTAACAATAACTAACAAATACTTACACATCATGACAGAAGTTGCAATTATCGCAATTATAGTTATCTTAGCTGCAATCGTTATAGGGAAGGCCAACCGTAGTAACGATTTAGTTTGGAGACTATTATTCTGTTTTAGTGTTAGCGTATGTGTGTCTATAGGTTTCCTTTACATTTTCAGCAGCAAGCCAAAAGCAAAAGCAGCTAATGTTGAGGTAATTAGTAAGGCAGGAGATTCTACTGACGCCCATGTAGTATGCTTCAACCAGATAGCAATGGCTGAAGCTACCGAACAGGATATTACAGGTCAGGAGTCATTATTATCAGAATGCCTTACATGGGCACCAGTGATGAACGTGTTACCATTAAATAGTTTAAACTATATAATGGAACACATTATCTTTGATGACTCATAGATAGCGATAACACTAACAAAAACAGACAAACGAGAGAATTAGGTACGCTTGTACCAAGTAATTAACATTTAAACACATCTTTAAAACATTATCAAAATGGCAAAGAATAAAACAAAGAAAGGAGCTACTGCTCCGAAAGTAGAGACAAAAGCAGCTGAGGAAGTAAAAGTACAAGCTGCTGTAGAAACTAAAGTAGAGGATAAGGCACCAAAGAAGCCTGCACCTCAACCTGATGTACAGCCGAAAGCTGACATAAAGGAACAAAAGAAACCTGATCCGGCACCTACTGCTGCACCTGCAGAAGGAGCAACAGGCGATCAACCAGCTGTAGTTCAACCAGAGGAGATTACGAATACAGCTATGCCTACAACAGCAGAGATGTCGGCTGAGGTATTTAAAAACGAAGAATTACGGTCTATTCTTGGCAGTATTTCTCTTACTCCGGAAAGTACTATGGATGCTAACCACATGGTGTTGTTAACTCACGTAGCTACTGAACGGTTCAAAGGGAAAGATCCGAAGAATCCTGTAGTAATAGCAGCTAACGAGATGGTTGATGACCTTACTTGTTACTGTATTGCTGTAGCTGGTATTAACATGGCAATTAACGGTAAGAAACTAGGTATGTCTGTACCTGTTAACGCCTTAGGAGCCTATGTACGAGCTATGGGATACTTTGGCATTGCATTACCGGCAGAGAAGGCTGTTCCGGATCCTAACAAGCCTGATCAGCTCCTAATTCCGTTTGAAGGAGCATCTCCTGAGACTGTTGAGACAGTTAAAGAAGAGATCAAGATGCAAAGAGGCACTAAGCCTACCATGGATCCAGCTTTGTGGAAGAGCGATGAGGACGCTAAGAAAGCGCTTCTCTATATCCTGAGTGACACATTGTCTAAGGATAATCGTTTCTTAGTATCTACCTCTAAGTTACGTATGTACAAGATGCTGTCTGCAGAGAACAAGGAAGAGAAGACTATGTGGGAATCAGCATCCAATGCAACCATATTTGACAATCTTTTGTCAATTCTTGGTACAGCTAAGTCTACGTTCTTGAATGCAATTGGAGGACAAATTTATTCGTCCGCCGCTACACAGAAGAATCCGATTAAGAGTCATTTAACTCTTAAGCGTAACTTCCCGCAGTTATCTGACGAAGATGCAGCTGAGATCATTAAGATCATAGTAAAGCACAAAGCAGCACAGAACAATCCTAATGAGCCGCTAGAGAATAACATTGCTTGGAACGGCTTGAAGGAAGGTAAACGTGAAGACTGCTTATTGTATCCTACTAAGACAACGGATGTAGACAAGGAGATTATGGGACGTCTCCAGAATGTCTATGCAGAACGTTTAGGTAGTCCAGCAGAAGCTGGTTATAACCTCCGTGCTACTAATTTAATTGTTACTATTATGAACTTGTATAAGACTTCTGGACAAATTGCGCAACTTGTCGAGCAGAATTATACGGCTGAGGTAAACAAGGCATTAGAGGCAACGTCTGGTAAAACTGCTCCGCAAGAGGAGAAAAAAGACGAGAAGGAGGCAGAGAAACCGAAAAAGTAATCAATCATGAATCGGTTAACTGATTTTCTTTGGTGTGCATTATTTTCGTTTATAGCAATTATAACTGTCATCAAATTGAGCCCAAATGAGGCTAAAGTAGAGCAAAGAATGCCCGAGCTTACAATTCCAAAATTCAATCCTGTAGGTCAGTTTGACCTACAGATTGATTTAAACAAAGGAACCGCAAACGTCACAAGCAGTAACGGAATAGGTAAAGCTAACGTAACAGTAAATCATCCTACGGAGGTAATTGAGGTTCCAAGTAAACCAATTATTAAAAAGGAGGTAAAGTATGAAACAAAAACTGAATATTTGGAGAAAGTAGTACTATTTTCTTTACCAGTACCTACATTTCACGCACCAAGTATTCAGATTCCTAAAAGCGTAGAGAGATGAAAGCAAAAAATAGTACATTAGATAAATTAGCATTTGTAGGCTTAATTATTTTCTTTATAATATGTTTACTTTTTGCATGGTGTATAACATAACAGTTGAAGATAAAAGCTGTCGGGTCAAACGATTCCTTACCCGTAGTAAGATGAAGGAGAGTGGTATTGTAGCTGTACACTTAAAAAGCAATAAGACAGCGTATGTTTTATTTCGATAAGTCTGATCAACTTATGATATTACATAGACAAAGAATACAGGATGCCGTAGGGATAGTATATATTCTCCAATATATACGTCAAGCCAAGAGCATGATAGCCTATTATGAAGTTTATTCTTTTACTTCTGAAAAGTTAATAGGAAAATGGGTCAGTGTGCAAAACCCATAAGTCTTGAGAACCGTTTGGTGAAGACTAAAAAACACGATCTAGCGCAGCAGCGACGATGACAAATATTGCAAGGGGTTGCTACATAGTAAAGAGATCCTTAAGTAAGATCAAATGAATCCCCTTAAGAATCCGTAGGCACTATCAAGTGCGGTTTCAAGTAAGGACGAAATGTAGTTTAAAGGTAAACAAGTCCCATCTGTTTGACCTAACTTTAATAGACCGAATAGCGTCCATGACGGGTCCAAACCGTCATTAAATAAATAGCTACCTTTAGTGTTCCACTCTACAGTTATTACTATTTTTGTAGTATAGTAATAAGGATCTAGACAACATAACATCTGGCTTAGTTATGGATGAGTGTATGAAGAAAGGGTATTTAAAATCAAGAAACTGGTAGGATATACTAAAAGCTGAGTGGCTATGGCCCATATATAATAATAGAAGAGGTAACGGACTTCTATTATTACTTATGACAGGTTATCCGGAGCAGATGCCAAGTCTGTGCTTGCAAGAGCTTATAAAGATGTTCACTAGCGTAGAAAACTAGTTAAAATAGTCTTTATAAGAGGGTACTTCAGGTGCTGGGTATTAACTACGTAGGAGTGATACTACGTCTTTTAAGATACGCTCTAAAGGATCAGGACAGGTACGATTTTAAATAAAACTGACCGAGTTTTATGTTCAATACTGAAATCAGTATAGAGTTATGTCAGTATAAGTCATGGAAACGAACATACGCAGGAGAATAGTGGCGAAAAGACTACCTCAACCCCTAGAGACACCGTGGCGAAGTGTATAGGGTTCGTATAAAAAGAGAAACTCACCGCTCTGGAAAACTAAAGGTGTGAGTAAGTTTAGTTTAAGCTTTCTTTAATAGATATAACGAAAGTAGGGCTTTTTATAGTCAAGGAGCTAAATTCAAGACTAATAAAATAGTGTAATAGTAAGAGAGTATTAATAGTGCGGCTTATAATATCCTTTTGTAAGTATAAATGAACCACTAGAAATTATTTGCTTACTCTGGGAAGAAATTCCTATCACTGGCTCGAGAGTTAACGAGACTCTTAAACAAAAGCGGAAATAACATGTCTAACTATTGTAGGTTCAACAACCGAATAACAAATTTGTGGATGTCCCCGCTAGGGAAACTGAATGCGACCACAACTTGGCGAATGCGATTGCTTAGTAGTATCAGGGTATAATACGCAATATTATATGTTCGAGAGAAAGCGTCTCATTGAAGCTTATAAATCTTAAGAGTGAACGAAAGTGAACTATTACTTATAGACCTATTTATAAGCAAGAGTAGATGAGAAGAGGTGAAAGTCCTCAATCTTCATCCAAGTAAAATAAATAAAATCCTAGTCAAGGTTACGTTGGTAGCTCTGTACTTAGTAATAAGTATATCTAGCGTAAGAGGTAGGCGTTAGTGAATAACTATATGAGACCTATAAGTTATTACAAATAACAAAGATAAAGATGGTAATTCCTTTGATCACCTTGCAGTTTTAGTAACGTTCTGTAAAAACGACCGGACATAACTACTTGCCCGATAAAACAGTTCTAATCATTAGTAAAGTTTATATGAATCTAGATAGGTCAATCTATACTAGTTCTATCCCTAGGATATAGTCTTGCTAACTTATTTACTTTACTATTTTTATCTGAGTAACCAGAAAAAACGTGTTGATTATTACGGATCTTCTATAACAGCGGTTATAGAATATGATACAGCTTGGAATCAGAACCTAGAATACTCATCGATGAGTTTCATTAGCTCTGGTCACAATGCAGTATGCGGTTCCAAAGTAAAATATGACTTAGTAAACTTATAAACTTGTCTCGTTTATAAGGAGTATACCGCAATAGCGAATTATCAAGAACAGGATTGTTTTACTTATCATATAAATTAAAGTAAAAACACATTTGCATCTTTCCTTGCACAACTTGAATGTTGCACGACCGTGGTTTTTAACCTATCTGATATAAGATGATGATAAATCGTGATGAAAACGCATAGGGAAAGATGTGAGAAAATTTTCATTAATTATTAACTTATCAAAAGGAGGAATTTAAAAATGGCAAATGTAAATTATAATTTAGTAGTAGCATCTCAATTAGGTGCATTGTTAGGTATGAACTTGATCCGGATTAAGCGGACTAATGTGGATGCAGATTATTCGAATAAAGAGCGGGAAGGCAAGCAACGGCTTGCAAATCCTATCTGGTTACATGGCGTAGAACGCATTCGCATCCGACAAGCAGAGCTTGTTGATGTAGGTGATGGTAAAATGGTAGTCCAATTTAACCGTGATCCTAAGCTTCAGCTTGATTTAGCAGGAGCTAAAGACATTAGTGATATTATTAAGAAACCGACAGTTCAGGAAGTAGTCTCTGCAATCGCAAGCGAGTCTACCGGTTTGCCTCAGTTCTTTACTGATGACAAAACTGCAACTGAGTTAACGATTTCGTTCAACGAGCGGTCACGGAAGGAGATTAGCTCTATGATGGAAACGTTGTCTCGTCAGGCACAGGCATTAGCTGATGCCAATCGTGCTATGGAAGATTCATGCAGATTGAACATGGCCCAATATGGTCAGTCTGTAAACTTTCAAAGCGTTAACATTGATTAAAGATGGAAAATCTCAGCAGATCCTCTAGATTAAATCTAGAACGAATCCTAGCTGATGAAGATATATTCAATTCCTTTTTGTTTAACGACAAAAAGCCCGGAACTAGAAGTCTAAAAGATGATGGTTCCTTCGTCATTGGTGCGACTTGCTTTGAATGGTGGAATCACTTCATAGGTTGTGAAAAGAAGTTAAGTTTCCATGATTTAGTAGTGCATCTGATAAACTTCATGGCTGGAAACGGCAAAAATAGAAACGATTTTGCATTAGACGGCTTATATCAGGATTTTGTTAACTTTACACTTAAGCAAGATGATAAGAATCGGATGGTAGATATTCTTCTCACAGCTTACTTGTACGGTTATAAAGAGATCCAAAAGGAGGGGAAGGTTCCTTCTGAACAAACGATATTAGCAGCTGTTACTAAACAAGTGCGAAATCCTGATGGTGTAGCTGTACTTACAGCTAATGGTCCAGTCTTTTTAGGTAAAGACTTAAAATTCTACGAAATTGAGTAAGATATTATACGTTGCTTTGAATTAGGAAGGTATAATAGTGATAGTAAATATACTTATTCTTTTAAAAACAAAATATAAAGACTCAGGAAGGTTAGAGTCTTTAATGGTCACGATGTGGTGTCTATAACAGGATACTAAGTTACGGAAAGCTCTGAGAATAAGAAAGAGATGTTACATCGATGTAAACGTGACCGCTCGTTTCTACATATTGGACGCATTATCAAAATGTTCTCCCGTATAAATTATTAACTAAAAAATTTATATATGGTAAAAGATTATAATGAACTGAAAGATATTGCTAAGAAGTTAATGTTAGAGAATAATTATGGCATTAAGGAAGAAGAACTCATCTATGTTACAACTACAGATATTACAGATTATTACGAAAAGATTGCTTCACGGGATAAAACTGTATTATCAGAAGTGTATGGAACTGATGAACTGCCACTCATACATCATTACATCACTCGAGCAGAGTCTAGTACTAAAAAGCTTGAAATGGATGAGAATGATTATAAAAAGAATTTAATGTCTGGAGTAAAAGCATATTATGTTGACGATAAGGTATTTTACTATGTAGTATGCCCATCGCTAACAGATCAAGATGAAGTTCTACGCATGTATGTATATACTCGAGATATTTACAATTATCTATGTGAAACCGCATTAAAAGATGAACTTGAAGTAAAGTCAAACGTACCAACGTCAGGTATCTACCGAGCACAAGCAGTAGAAACCCGATATGGAACCTATATGCGTTATAAAGAGATTACTGATATCCAAAGTAATCCAGCTATTCATCAATGTAAAGAAGAACTTATTAAAGGTGTTGACTTCTTCTTTGACAATGTTGAAATGTTTTCAAAGTTCAATCAGAAACCGTTACGTAAATTCTTATTATGTGGTGAACCAGGTACAGGTAAAACTTCTATTTGTTACGACGTAGCTAAAAAATATTCTGAGGATTCTCCAGTAGTATTCGTTACAGATTTTCAATCTATGGCAATGCACATTCAAGAATGTAGCCGTATTAATCGACGTACTATTGTAGTATTTGAAGACTGTGAAGCAACGTTAAGTAGTCGTAATAATTCTGCTATTCTTAACTTCCTAGATGGTATTGACCGTCCGAATATTGAGAACGGTGCTGTAGTAATGATGACAACAAATCATCCTGAACGAATTGAAGCACGTATCTCTAAGCGTCCGGGTCGAATTGACAAGATTTTCCATATCAATGCATTAGATGGAAAATATGCATATGATGTATTTAACTTGTATTTCGGCGACTTTATGAAAGAAAACAAGTTCGATGCTACGACTAATACAGCTCGTGAGGCTATCGAAATTATTGCAAATGGTATGACTGGTGCACAGATTAAAGAGTTATTCAACTCTTATGTTTGTTACATGGTCTCTGAAGGTAAAGAGTTTAATTTAACGGATATTTTCGATACTAAGGTTAAATTGTTTGAATCATTTAATCAGATAGACGAAACTAATAATTCGTTAACATCAAACTTTGAAAACGCTCAAGCAGAACTTTATAAGATTCTACGAGCATAAAAGCTACGGGGCATTAGGTTGCCCCATAGTTACACTGGGAGTTGATGCGAAATCGAATAGTATTAATCATTTAAAATCAATTCGTATGACAACATCAACTGAAATTATAGAAAAACGTGATAAATTATCTGCAGATATAACTCGAACTTGGAATATTATTAAAATGGAAAATGTAGTTTTCCGTGGATTTAAGCGTAATTACGATATGAAAGTACTACTAGATAGTATTTTTGATAAATGTAAAGAGCGTATTGAGATTAAGCTGCAATCTCTAGCATTAAATCTTGGATTTACTGACATTAATGATCTTCCAGAAGATTCAATCTATCCTACTATCTTCGCTGTAGGCGAGCTTAAAGAGATTAAAAAGCAATTATCTCATGTTCCTACTTTGGATCCTGAGATAATTAAGAAAGTAGGAAAGAAACGCATGAAGAAGACAGAGGTACTAACTCGAGGATTTGTTAAGAATCTGTCTGAGGCACTTACGATAAAGATCAATACTCTTAACAAAGAGTTATTAGATTATAATGCTATTCATTCGCTTGAGAACATTGAACGTAAGAATGCTAAAGTAATCGATATGTCTTTTAGTAAGGCAAAGGCTGCAGCGTAAAGAAATTAGTGTAATAGTTTAATGGTAGAACATAACATTTTTGTTAAAGTGAGAGTTCGAATCTCTCTTACACACTCCGTTACAAATTAACATTGTAAATTTATCAAAAATTTAAAGAAATGAAAACAACAATATCAAACAAAGAGAAGACAGCAGCTCTTAAGAAAGAAGCTGCAGAGAAAGGTTTAACTTTCAAAGAAGTAGTTAAACTACACCGTAAGGAAAATCACAAGGAACATAGAGTAAAAATAATCTCTAACGAACAGCGCTTAGTATTACATCGCAAACGCAAACTAGCTGGTGAGTTTGCTGTAGTAAAGAAACATGTATCAGCTGAAGCACGTTTTGAGCGTATCCTTAACGAGAAGATTGAAAATCTGAATCAGTTCCGTAAACATTCCGGAAAATCTATGTCAGATGAACAATACGAATCTGCAAAAGCATCGCTTGAAAGCAGTTCTAAACGAGAGCAACGATTAGTAGATAAGCGTATTAACAGGAAACAGCGTATCGAAAATCAGAAAGTTCGACAGACTGAGGAAGTTATGAAGCAAATTAAGCACTTCCTTGAAGCAGAGAGTAAGCGTAAGACTAAGAAAGAGGAGAAACAGTCTAAATATGCTGGAAAGAAAAAGAAGGTACCTCCTCGTAAGTTAGAACCTAAAGAAAAGGTTGTAACGTATCCTTACTATATTAGTGTTAATGTATTTAAGGACAAAACACATAAAGAACGTATAGATTTGGATCCCATAGGAATGAACATTTCTCAGGATTCATTACATAAGTGGATGAATCACTATCACAGAATGTATAGTGATCTCTATAAAGATGACTACGTAGGAACGTTTGTATATAACAGTCCGGCGTTAGATCATTGCATTCTTGAGTCAATTAACAGTAAATATTATAATATTGATGGTTACTTGACAAGCCGCATAGCTTCTCAAAGAGCAGCTGCAGCAGCATAAAAAGTGCGTCGAAAGACGCACATAAGGAAGAGGAATAGCCTGATAAACTATACTAGGTACTATATCGATGCAGTATAGGGCAGTTCGATTCTGCACTCTTCCACAAGATTAAAACCACAACCATGAAAATTAGAAACAAGACAGTATTAGTATATGATATTGAGGTATTTCAAAATATCTTTCATTGTGCTGTAAAAAATACTGAAACTAATGAAATTCATTTATTTGAAATATCTAGTAGAAAAAATCAACTAGAAGAGTTAGTTAAGTTTTTTAAACAATTTAATAACATAGAAGGATCATGGAACCAATCTTATACTACAGATTATCAATTCAATACAGATATAATATTTGCAGGTTATAATAATATTCATTATGATAATCCTATAGTAAACTATATGATAGATTACTATGAAAAGCTTATACTACATCCGTATTGGAGAATTTGTAGTTCTATTTACAATTTTAGTAAAGTTATTGTAAATAGTAAAGAAGGTGAAGAAGGGTTATGGAAAGAATGGAAATATCAACAATGGTTTGAATCATTTGATATTTTAACCATGTTATATTCTACACAGTTACGAGTAGGTCTGAAAGAAATGCAAGTAACTATGCAATATCCAAATGTACAAGAATTTGTATATGATTGGAGTAAACCATTACCAAAATCTTTATTTGATGAAATGATTCAATATAATATAAATGATGTTGAGTCAACTTCTGAGTTACTAAATAGATGCAAGAAGGATATAGATCTTCGAATTGCTATTGAAGATGAATATGGTGTAAGAGTCCTAAGTAAAGATGGTGTGAATATTGGAATGAAAATTATCACACAGAAATACCTAGAAAAGACAGGACAAAGTTGGTGGCAGATACGTAATTTACGTTCACCAATGAGCTTAATTCCATTAAAAGATGTTATACTACCTTTTGTTAAATATAAGTCTCCTATCCTAAATAAAATGCTTGAAGAAATGAAAAAACAAGTAGTTTCTCCGGGTAGAAAAGGTTATGAGTATAAATTTATATTTAACAATCTACGATATTCTGTAGGAGTAGGTGGTATTCATTCGGTGAACGATCCTGAGATTATTATACCCAAAGAAGATGAAATGCTTATAGATATAGACGTCGCTTCTCTATATCCAAGTATGCTAATACAATATAAGTTTTATCCTAAACATTTAGGACCAGAGTTCCTAGAAGTCTATTCTCAAATTAGAACAGAAAGACTAGAAGCAAAAAGAAATGGGAACAAAGTGAAAAATGAAACTTTGAAACTTGCGTTAAATGGTTTAAGTGGTAATTTACAAAACGAGCATAATTTTTGTTATAGTCCATTTGCAGTAATGCAAATCCGTATTAATGGACAACTGCTATTACTGATGTTAGCAGAATCTCTATCCGAGTTAGGATGTAGAATAGTACAAGCAAACACAGATGGTTTATTCGTTCTTTTAAAGAAGGATAAATATCAACAAGTAAAACAAGCATGTACTAGATGGGAACAACTAACTAAACTCGAACTAGAAGAAGAACGTTTTGAAGCTATGTATCAATTCGCAATTAATGATTATATTGCAATTAAAGAAGGATACAAAGAAACTAAAGATAGTAAACTTATCAAGAAAAAAGGTATGTTTATTACTGATGTCTTACTTGGGAAAGGTCTTAATCCTAAGATCATACCAGAAGCAGTTATTAAGTATTTTGCAGATGGAATTCCAGTGAAAGATACTATAATGAATTGTAAAGACATTCGTAAGTTTCTACAAGCAGAAAAAACAGGAAAACAATGGACTGTAGAATATAATGGAGAAGTACAGCAGAGAGTTAACAGATTCTATGTTAGTACTGATGGTTTATATCTTTGGAAATGGAAATCTGAGAATGGTATTAAAGAATATCAGAGTATGTTGAAAGGGTATGGTGTAACTATACACAATAAATTTACTCCAGATAAACCTATTGAAGATTATAATATCAACTATAACTATTATATCCTACAAGCTACAAAGATTATTAATCAGTTAAAGCCACAACAGTTAAGTCTATGGGACTTTTCATAAAATATCACAGATTATCATACTCTAAGACATAGACTTCTTTTAACGAAAGGAGAAGTGTATGATATTAGAACTAGATACAGAACTGCTCGGTAAAATCGAGCATTTGACTATTAATCAGCTAGTATTTTTAAATCTTGTATTAGGCAATAATCAAACCAATATCAAAGATGTCCTGTCACTTATCAGTCTGGTGAACGAGACAGAAATACAAGATTTAATTGATCAAGGCTACATAGAAAAAAAGGTTTCAGACAAAGCAGTAGTTTATCTTCCGACTGAAACTCTAACATCGCTTATCGAAAGAAAAGTTACGATGTTTGATGAATTCTATGAAGCATATCCACAGGTTGTCATTAGACCGGACGGTACAAAGAGTTTCTTACGAGCCAATAAAAACAATTGTAGAAAGCGTTATAACGCTATTGTAGGCAAGAGTAGAGCAGCTCACGAACATTTGATGGAATGTTTAAAATTCCAGCAGAATGAATTAACAATGACCGGTCGTATGGGTTATATGAAAACAATGTGGAAATGGCTTACCCAATGTGAATGGGAAGCACTTGACGAGCAAATGAAATGTAGTGTTGAACAAAATGAACAAACATCTTATGGAACAACACTTATATAAACCATTACCATTCAAACATATTTCTGAAGTAACAGAAGAAGCTTTAGAGTATATTGATATGCGTAGAAAGCATGAAATTGAACCACTTAGAACAAGATGGAAGAAATTCAATAGATTGTGTAATGGTGGCATAGAACAAGGTTGCATCTATACAATAGTAGGTGCATCTGGATCAGGTAAGTCCTCATTTGCAAATATGTTAGAAACTGATTTAATTAGTCTAAATCCTAATAAGAATGTTATAGTATTATCTTTTTCATTTGAAATGTTATCAAGTAGACAAGTAGGTCGAAAAATAAGCAGTTCAATGCGAAAGACTACTGCAGAATTATATAGTTCTGAATTTGATCTTCGTGATGAAGAATTTCAGAAGATACAGGAAGAAGCACAGCAGATTGCTAAATTTCCTATCTACTATGTAGATTCTGCAGCTACAGTCGATCAGATTAAGGATACGATACAGTATTTTCAAGACACTCTTGCTAAAGATAAATGGCTAGTAGTAATGCTAGATCATACACTGCTAGTAAGAGGTAGAAGTGATGAAAGTGCTTTAAATATTATTAGAGATTTACAGAACTGTTTTATAAATGCAAAAAAAGTAGGTTGCACAAGTATAATTCAGCTCTCACAAATGAACAGGAATATTGAATCTCCTGATCGAATTAATAACCCAACATGTCATTATCCAATGCGTAGTGACATTTCTTCCGCTGATGCTATCTTTCAAGGAAGTGATGTTGTACTTGTAATCGCCCGTCCAGAAACGTTAGGCTTTGCAGTGTACGGACCTCATCGACTCCCAGTACAAAACAAGATATATCTCCATATTCTAAAGAATAGGGAAGGACAATTAGCAATTCTTGATTTCGAAAATGATCTAGCACACAACAATATTATCGAAATTGAAAGAGGCATGGAACTAAACCCTACTTAGTTCACAATTAAAAAAAGACTGATATGAAAGATTATATATTCTCTTTTGGTAAATCCAATAACAATTCTTCTTACTTTGGAACAACAACAGGTAATAATTCTGTAAGTAGTTATACACAAAGCTTGTTTAATAAAGCAATGGGTTTAACTCCGTATTATCAGACTCCGTGTCGGAGTTCATATGATAGTTCGACTCCTTTTTATCTTCTTCCTTTTGCTGTAGAGAAGAAAAAAAGTCCGTTGTTCGATAGTAATTATCGCTATAAGAAGATTCAGCGTGATCTTGATGTATACGAAGCTTGGAAGAACGCTGTAAATCGAATGAATGCATATCGTAATTATTATGGTAATGATAGTTATGAAGCATTGATTAACGGTATTCCGGCTAATTTCTTTAGCGATTTTGTACAGATTGGAGATACTGTTATTCCGTTTAATGCAAACCGTAGCTTTTTTAACAGTTTGACTTCGGAGAGAAAAACAACAATTCTTAGTGTATCTATTACTATTATCGAAATTTTTGTGATCGAGTAATTTTTAAAAACAACATATACTTACTATTTTCAGTATTTACAAATCTTATCATATCGTATCAAATCACAGTAAGTTAATATCTATTCATTATGATAGTATTACCTACTGAAAAAGTTAAAGCCAAAGTAAAGAATCCAAGATTCTTAATAATATTTGGTAAACCAAAATCGGGCAAAACTACTATAGTAAGTCTATTAGATTTAAATTTAATCATTGACTTAGAGGGAGGAGCTGAGTTTTTAGATTCTCTCTGTGTTCAAGCTAGAAACGTAAACGACTTAGGCGAAATTGCTGCGGCTATTCGTCAAAAGAATAAAGAATGTAATGGCTTCTTCTATAAGCGTATAACTATTGATAATGCAACAAGATTAGAAGAAATAACGTTAAGTTATGCTCTAACTCTTTATCAACAGACTCCAATGGGTAAATCCTATAGAGGAGATGTTCGAATGTTGCCTAATGGTGCTGGATGGTTTTATATCAGACAGGCTGTTAGAAAAGTTATTGATATGTTTAGAGAGTTGTGTGAAGAATTTATTTTAGTAGGTCATACTAAAGATAAATTAGTCAATAAGGATGGTGAGGAACTATCTGAAATGCAGCTTGATCTTGCTGGAAGACTTAGCGATATTATCTGTGGAGAAGCAGATGCTATAGGCTATGTCTATAGAAAGAAAAACCAGACATTAATTTCGTTTCAGGGCGGAGAAAACAATATAGTAGAAGCGAGAGCGCCTCATCTTAGAGGCCAGAAAATTGTTATTGCTGAAAGTGATAACGAAGGTAAGTTAGTTACCTATTGGGATAGAATTTATTTGCCTAATAATGATTAAAATATACGTATATGTACAGTTCTAGCAGAGCAAAAAAGATTGTAAAAAACGATGTAGCATTTTTAAGTGCAGGTATTCATGATAATGTCCATTTAATTGGAGTTAGATATGAGACCTCAATTCAAGATAACAGTTTTATCGAATTTAAATTCGAAAAAGAAGGTAGGATTATGACTCACACTGAGTGGGAACCGAGAAAGAAAACAAGTTTCGGTGAGCTTACTCAGGATGAGTTTGAGTTAAAGTGTGATAAGCAATTTTCTCGTGTAAAGCAGATTTTAGAGTGCTTTTACGACGAGGATAAGTTGCAATTTGAAGGTGAAAGCTTCAAAGAGTATGCTAAATGGGTAGTAGGACTTTTGTCTGCAGATAACATTAAGGATAAAGCCTTAAGAGTAAAAGTTGTCTATAATGATAAAGGTTATACTACACTTCCAAAGTATGCGAAATACACGTTTATCGAGCCTATGTCCACAGTAGATGCTGGTGAATCAATGATTACTAAGTTAGGAATTGATTTATTTGAAAAGCCTATTGTAGCTGATGTCGAGAAACAAAATGCTAATCCATTCCAAGTAGTAAATGGTACATTAGAAAGTGTTGACGTTACAACAAGTAACGATAGTGAGGATGATTTGCCTTTCTAAAAAAGGTAGAACATTATATAACCAATTAAATTGGGAGGGTAACAAAAGTTACTCTCCCTTTTTTATTAACCTCAAAAAGTAGTTTATTATGTTAGATATTCAAGAGTTAGAATCAAAGTTAACAGATTTAAAATATTCAGTAAAAAATGGTAAGATTAGTGGTAATGCAAAAGGACATGATGACTTAGAACATCCACTTCTGCAGATGATGCAACAGTTTGTTGAAAACGGTAAACAAACTGAGTGGGAAAAAATGTTCAAAGAAGCATCTGAAAAGATGTTGAATGATGAAGGGTCTGAGTCTAACGGTAGCATCGGAGACAATCTTACTACTAAAACAAAGCCAAAAGATCTAGAGGTTGGTGATGAGTTTTTTGGTAGTATTACTACTACTATTAAAGACGAAAAAGGTAAAAATAAACGTATAAAACCGATAGATTTCTGGAAAGTCATAGAGAAAGATACCCGTTTTGAAACTAAATATACTCTTACAAACAATAAAGGAGAGAAATTCAAAACATCTGCTTCTGGGATTACTATGCGTAAAGCTAGTGAGTTTCAGGATAAACTTCGTAAAGAACTTGAAAAACTTAAACAGAAGTTAGAGGAAGAAAAGAAACGTTTAGCTGAAGAAGCTAAATATGTTGATATATCCAAAATGGAACCAGAGGAACAATTGAAGAAGATTATTGAAGCTGGTATGCGAAACATTTGGATGGTAGGTCCTGCAGGATGTGGTAAATCTACTATGGCTCGTAATGTTGCAAATGAACTTAATGTTCCATACTTATGTATTTCTTGTGGTATTGGTACTTCTGCGACAGAGTTCGTAGGATATAAGTATCCTACTCGAGAATCTACTAAGTTTGCAGAATATTATGCTAAGCCATCTGTTATCTTGATTGATGAGATGACTGCATTAGACCCCGCAGTAGGTCAAGTATTAAATGCTGCTCTTGCTAACGGTGAGATTGAGACTACTACTGGTTTAGTATGTCGTCACCCCGAGTGTATCATCATTGCTACTTCTAATACGTTTGGTAATGGTGCGAGTCGACAGTATGTGGCTAACAATCAATTAGACGCATCTACTATTGACCGATTCACCGGTGGCATTATAGAAGTTAACTATTCTGTAGATTATGAAAGTCAGTATGATACTGATGTAGTAAACTACGTATGGAAACTTCGTGAGATAATCAAAGAGTGTAATCTACGCCGAGTTGCATCTACGCGTATGATTCAGTCTGGACACCTTATGAAGAAGGCTTATTTTAAGAATTGGAAAGAGATGTTGATTACTAACTGGACTGATTCTGAGAAAGAAATGGTCAATAAAGAGTTAGATTTTTCAACTCGTTTTCTACAAACATCTGAAATTAAATCCGAAATTAAAAAGGCAGCGTGACATGGGTAAAAAGCTGGAGACACATTTTGATAATCTCGATAAATTTTACACTGAGTGTGAAGTTCAAGAAGAAACAGGTAGTCCTGATAAATATAAGGAGATTTCTAGAGTAGATGATCCTGAATGGGTAGGACTAACTAAGGAAGAGATTCAAAAATCTAAATACTTTTATAAAGAAGGTTTAGATGAACTTGGAAAGTTAGATGAAGATCTGATATTTGGAGGATCAAAGACTAACTACAAGTATGATGAGAATGATGGAGACGATATGAATTACGATAGATTTATCGAAGGATTACCGTCTCTTAGGAAAAGACAAAGAACTGGAGGAGATAAAAACGGAAAATTTATTGAACTACATGTAGGAATATGCGAAAGTTGCATGGTATCTGCAAAAGATATGCTTTATAAGTCATATACGGCTTTAAAACTTGCAGATTATTTAGAATCTCAAGGTTATCGTGTGCAGATTTCAACATTTGCTGAAGTAGAATCGTTAGGTTATTACAAAGAAGATCGTATTGAGTATCTATTAGTAGAAGTAGTATTTAAACGATTTGAAGATCCTTTAATATTACCTACTATGCTTACATGTGTATCTCCTTGGTTCTTTAGATATCATATGTTCAGATTTTGGACTGCTAAATTTAAATGTGGTTGGGGACTAGGTCATGTTCCTAGACAAACTAGAAAGAGTACTAAATCTGACATTTATATCTCTTCAGGAGAGTGCCTATGCGAGGAAGGTGCTGAAGAAAAGATTGAAGAAATTAAGAAACTTTTTGAAACTGATCATGGGGATGAGGAATAGGTATTATCGCACGTAAGTGGATGTACTGTCTGGTAAAGAAATACAAAGTCTGAAAAGGACGACAGAATACCTAGATTGGAGCTAGTTAATATATACTAGCATGGGGGTTCGAATCCCCCTCTCACACAAAAAGAGAGTAAGCACATATATCTCCAAATAATGAAGATAGAAGCAGATGTGTGAATAGCCCGGTATTTTACCTAAGGAGAGGTGCAAGTCCTCTACTCTCACTAAAATTGCTATATTATGTACGACTCTAAAAGAATTAAAAAGGAGGATCCTATTACTTTAGATTATATTTTATCTAGAGTAACAGAGTATGATATATATGCACGTTATATAGGGCAATTTAAAATAGGTTATATCTATAATAGTCCATTTAGAGAAGATAAAAATCCTTCATTTGGAATATTTAGAAGTAGGAAAACAGGTAAACTGTTATTTAAAGATCATGGTAATGGTCTTTGCGGTGATGTAATTAGATTTGTGCAAGAATATACTGGCATAACTAATTATAATGAACTACTAAAGCAGATTGTGAAAGATCTGAATATAAAAAATAACACTGTTTTAAAGAGTACTAAAGCGTATGAAAAGTCTGAAGAAACCGTAATTGGAGTAGTAAGACAAGAATTCACTAATGTTGATAAAGCATTTTGGCAACAGTTTGGTATTACTCTAGATACATTAAAGAGATATAATGTAAGTAGTATTAAATACTATTTATGTGACGGAATTGTAAAAGGTATTTATAAAGATGAAAGTCCGATGTATGCATATAAGGTTTATGATAAATTTAAAATTTATAGACCTTTAGCAGATAAATACACTAAATGGCGTAATAATCTTACTGAGTACGACATTCAAGGATTAGAACAACTTCCTGAAAAGGGAGAATTATTGATTATAACTAAATCTCTCAAAGATGTAATGTGCTTAAGAGAAATGGGTTATGATGCAATATCTCCGTCATCAGAAAGTACATTTATTCCAGATAATATCTTAGACATATTAAAGAAGCGTTTTAAGCGTATATTAGTATGTTTTGATAGAGATCCTGCAGGAGTCAAAAATATGCGTAAGATAAGCAAGAGAACAGGCTTAAATGGATTCTTAGTACATAAGAAATTCCAAAGTAAAGATATTAGTGATGCCGTTAAGTATAACGGCTTTGAAGTTATTAAAAACTGGTTAAATAAAACACTATGAAAGTATTAAAAAAGATTTGGAAAGGTATTCGATTCGGTATTGGTATATTATTTGCTATCCCGTTTCTTATTAGTATGTGTTGCATGTATTTGTTTGGTGTTACTGTGGCTATTTTTGACTATTCGATCATTACTAAGATTGCTGAAAAATTCAACATAGTTAATGATAAAGTTGAAAATAAACGGAATGCACAAATACTAGTAACTAAAAAAGAGTTAGAAGACTTAATTGCAGAACTTGAGAACCTAAAAAAGGAGGTACCTGATGATCGAGCTGCTTAGTACTACAATTACTGTTAATTTAGTGGCTTTAATATCCTTTATTGTTTTATGTTGTACTATTAGCAACATACTCAATCTTATTTCGTTTAAGAAATTGTTAAAACAGATCTTAGATGAAAAAGAAAAAGAGTCTAAACAAGAAAGTGATAAATGCGACTCCGACTGTCTTTGATAATATTAAATTTCGAAGTAAGTTAGAAGTATATACATATAAAGCACTAAAAGAAAATAAACTGAAAGCTGAGTATGAACCTATAAAGTTTGAATTAGTTCCTAGCTTTCAGTTTAAAGATAAAAAGATACGCCCTATGACATATACTCCAGATTTTGTAGGTAATAACTTTATAATTGAAGCAAAAGGTAGACCTAATGATGTCTTCCCTTATAAGTGGAAATTATTTCAGTATAACTTAGTTAAATCAGGTTTAGATGAGCAATATCATTTATTTATTGTTCATAATCATAAGGAAGTAAATGAATGTATTAAACAAATAAAACAGTTAACTGATGGAAAATAAAAACGTATTAGAAGAATATGATTTGATCATCGATTTAGGTCCAGTAAAGGATGAAGATCAATCAGAGAAAGTAGAAGAATAATATGGATTTAAGTATACCTTACTATGATGACAATTCTCGTATATCTAATAGTAATTTAGGGCAATTTCTGAAGAAAGGCCCAAGATATCTAAAAGATATGCTAGAAGGAAACGCTGAAGGTCTTAAAGCTAGTTATTTAGATAAAGGAACAATGATACACATGTATATTCTTCAACCTGAAGAATTTTGGGCACATTATCGAATACTAGATTTTGAAACTCCAAGTAGTAAACAACAACAATTATTTGCTGATAAACTAGTTGGTACTGTAGAAATTGATCCAGATTTAGCCCTTATAAAGGCTTATTCTGATGCCTATAGTACAAAAGGTAAGAGTGAAGAAAAAATACTCTTAGAAGCCAAAGAAATGGCTAAAAAGCTAGAAAACTACATAGAGTATCTTAAGACTGAACGGCAAACTGAGTTGAAATCTATTTCGTTTGCTGATCTGAATATGCTAAAAACTATTAAGCAGAACATTCAGAACCACAAGAAAGCAAATGAATTATTATATAAACAACCGCAAACCTGCGAACAAAACAACGAGTTCCACATAAATTGGGAATTTCCAAAAGCTTACGAAAACTATCATTTATCTTGTAAGTCTTTATTAGACAGGCTAATGATAGATCATACTCTAAAAAAGATTACATTAGTAGACCTAAAAACTACTGCTGATGTATGGAATTTTGAACATTCCATTGAAGAATATGATTATAGAAGACAATTAGCTTACTATTGGTTAGCTATTCATTGGTATTTTAAATATGAATTGAATATAGATATAGACGAATACACAAAAGAAACCTATATCATTGCTATCCAAAGTAATAATGGATATGAAGTTAGAGTTATTAACTTTACTCCGGAATGTATAGAAGAAAGACTTACAATAATATCAGAAACTATCAGAAGAATATGCTGGCATAAACAAAACGATTTATGGGACCACTCTAGAGAGTATTACGATGGAGATGGATCAGAAGTGTATGATGGAAATGATAGTATCTCTGTTCTTTAATAAATGTTATTCTAATATTGTATTAAAGAAGTTATCTACCTATTTTATAAAAGAAAACCTGCACATAAGTTATGCAGGTTTATCATATACTGAATATATAAATTTGTGTAAATTATATAAACAGCATAATTTATATTTAGGTCACTATAGATATAAAGGAGATATAGATTATCATACCATCTTCATATTTAAAGTAAATCAGAAGCATAATAGACTAATATACGCAATAAACAATAGATATTATCATCTATTACCTCTTAAAGTAAAAGAGCATATTACTCAGTTTACTAATAAGAATGTATTTATTAGTTCAAGTGCTAGAATAAATGATAGTATTATGAAAGATGAAGTAACGTTAACAGTGAGAGAAGAACTATTTATAATGCAAATGGCTGAGCAACAAGATGTTCAAGAGCCAACATTGCTTGAAGATATAAATTGCCTTGGATTTTAGTATCCAAAACTTAATTGTTTGAAAAAAGAAAGGGGTCGTTGTGAAACGATCCCTTTTTTGTTTATCCAATACGATTTATCATATCATTTAGCTTCTCTCGTGGATTCTTCATATTATAGTAGGCATTAAGTATTGGAATAACTTTAATAAAGTCTCTTTGCCATCCCTTTAATCCTTTATAAGCACCTCTTTCAATTTCTTCATATTTTCTACTACTCAAATAAGATAATGGATTAATAACTCTATTAATATCTTCAAATGTTTGAGTTAATGGAGTAATAGAATTAAGAATATCGAATATATCCATTGCATTATACCTAGAACCAGACTCTAATGAAATCTTCTTTAACTCTAATCGTAAGAATTGAGTAAACCAATAATCATCATCATCTGCACCCATTCCAAATAGGTTAAATATAGTTAACCAGAAGAAATATGTGAATATTTGAGCATTAAACCTCCTAATATGTAAATTTATTTGTTTTTTTACATCTACATCAGGATATTGTTCTTGTAACTCTTTTAACTTTTCATCATTTCTTCCTGTAAGTACTCTCAATAGTTTAATAAGATTTCTATCAGATCCGTATTTCCATCCATAGAAATATGCTGATGCTGTTCCCATCGATAACTCTTTTGTCTGGTAATTCCAGTACATTGGAGATATTGTATTTTCTATATTTTTTGGAATAAAAGCACGGAACATAAGTATAGTACTAAGGGCTGGTAATAAATGAACACCACTTTTATCTGCTTCCTCAACCATACCTTCTGCATGACTAGATATAGACCCTAACTTAGCAGTTATTTCTTCTTCTAACTCAGCAGTAACATATGGTGCATACTTGGATTTTACTCTAAACCCATCTTTCATTTCATAAGCATTCCATAAATTATCTTTAGCGTTTCTATATATAGCCTTACGCTCTTCTATAGACTTATTAAGAAAATGGTTATCTAGAAAATCGTTCTCAGAAATAAAATGTAATTGCCCATCTTCTAATCGAATTAACTTATAGTTTAAATAAACTGAAACAGTAAATGCACTATTAGGTAAAAATGACATTAATTTAAAAGCAGAGTATGGTTCTACAGCTCTAGTAATCATTCTACCTATTCTCCATCTATTAGTATTAGATAAATCTTCCTCTTGATTAAAAGTAAGACCATTATATTCTAATGCACCTATCAATTTATTATTAGCTTGATTCTTACCAAATTGACTAGCAACTTTCAAGCTAATTAATTCTTTTGTTAAAATACTATTTGCAATAGTGAAATCATGCATATTATAATGCTTACGAACAAAAGCATCATTAGCATAAAAACTCCATGCAGCAACTCCACCAGATATTGCAGAACGTAAGTTCCAAGACAAACCAATATCTCTACCCCATCTTGAAAAATGCTCAAATACTTTATCTAAGGAAATCTTATAACCTTTTAATGTTACTTCAGGTAATATATCTCGTCTACCATAGATATGATAACCTATGTAAGTATGAACTGCATCTGCTAATTTACTGCTTGCAGCAGGTTTAGTAAAACCTTTTTGTCTAATAGAACCAGCATTAGTAATTAAACTGTCTAATAGATTTAATTGAGGGGCCACTTTCTTTTTATTCTCATAATTACAAGCCATTCTGTAATATTTAATAATAGCTCCAATTAAATCATTAGTACCAGAAGCAGGATCAGTAAGCATAGTAGTATACATTGTAGGCATAATATTTATCTCTGTACCATTAGGTCTAGTTTCTACCTTTACTCCATGTATTTCATCATCTGGTTGAATACCAAATGCATCTACCATATAATTTCTTGTACCTGTAATAAGCCCTCTACTACCCCAGTAATTAAAAATATTACCATTAATTTGTGGTAACTTATAGTTATTTTTATAATTAGAGTGAGTAATTTTATCATTAGCTTCATTCATGACATCTAGAATAACATTTCTAAGATTAACTAAAGCAGGATCTCTCATTACAGCATTATAAGCTTTTCTATTATCATATTCTTTAATAGATAATTTAGGTTGTTCTGCCTCTGGTATACTATTATCATAGTTTTTATTATAGAACTTAGATTCCTCAGATGTCTCAGCCCAATTGCTATTTGGTACTCTATGCATATACTGTTGACGTACTGGTATTACTTTAGTCATATAAGAAGCATAGTGTTTTACTCCTTTATCATCTACCCATATATCTTCAGATGATACAGCACTTTTACCTCCATTTTCTTTTGCTATATCACTAAGTTCAGATTTAAATAGTCTAACACTGCTAGCAGTTTTTTTAGTACGCTTCCTAACATTATACATTGCTATATCAAGCTCTTTAATTTTATCCTTAACAGCTTGAGGCATTCTAGTATAATCTGGTTCAAATTTATCAGTTCTATACAATCTTAATAGATTGTATCTAGCTTGATATAACCTATCATATATTTCACCATAATCTTTTTTATTTTGCCTAGATACTTTTTCTTTAAATTCAGCTGTAAGTTCCCATCTAGTATTACGCTCTAACCAAGCACTATACAATGTATCGATTCCATCTGGAGTATATCCTTCCATATTTTTCATTCTTTCCATTTCTTCTAGGAAAGCATCCATATCCACTTTAGATTCTAAACCTTCTTGTAGTTTAGCATAAGCTTCTGTAAGTTCAGCAGCTATCTGTGCTTCTACACTACCTTCTGGTTTTAATTCTCCAGTAATAGGATCATAAGGATTTGCAAGATTTCTCTTTTTCTCTAATAACCTAATATATTTTTGATATTCATCTATTGGCATTCTTTCGAATCTAGGTTTATTAGTGTTACTATCTCTGTATGGTTTTAATATATTATCTATCTCTAGGTTTACTTCAGATAGAGCCATATTAGCTTCCATACTTAGATTAGTAAAGATAGCATAAAACTCTGGTGTGTATTTTCTTTCACAATTCTCAGACTTCCAATCATTATAATCTTTTTGATATTGTATCCATAGAGAAGGATTAAGTTTAAGTTCATCAATACTGGCTAATTTATGATTCTTTAGCCAATCTTTTCTAAACTTATATTTATTGTTTTGATATACACCGTATCTACGATCTCTAATTAAATATCCAGTTTTTTTACCATCTACATCTCTTTCAAATAAAAGATTATGGTCTCTTGTTTCTTTTGCTGCTTTATATAATTCAGCATACTTACGATAAACCTGTTTATGAGTCATAGAATTAACATCTCCAATAACCTTTCTTAATAGTTTGATAACAAACTTAGGTGAGTTTACAGGAGTAGCGAAGAATCTATGATACCAATTTAAATCACCATCAAAAGTAAGCCAGTTCATCAGAGCTCTATCTATATTAGGGTCTTTAGCTTCTTCCATTTCAGTACGTAAGAACTTTTCTACAGTTCTTCTAACTGAGTTTCCATACATGTAACCAATGTTTTCTCTGTCTACCATCTTTTTAGATGAGAATTCTCTAATTAACCCATCTACTATAGATAATATATTATCAAATTCATTAGTACCTAATATGTTTTCATAGATATTTCTATTAAACTCTGTATTTAACTCATTATAAAGTTTCCTTAAGTTACTTTCATGTGGGTATAAATACTCAGCACCAAAGTTATCTAAAGCAGTTCTTAGTTTAGTAAGTTCTTCAGTATCATTTGTTATCTGTGCAGTACTTATCTTTTCATCAATGGTTTTGATTACTCTTTCTGCTTCGTCCAGACTGTATATTACATTATCTACATACTCTAGACTACCATTAAGGAAATTAGTAATGTTATTAATACCTTCTACATCTGTTATAGAATTTTGGATACTTCTAAGACTAGATAGCAATTTATCATTACGTAAATTTTCGTTTCTATCAAATTTATCTTCTATAACATTGTACCTTAAAGAAGCCATACGGTTCTCTGCTGTTTTAACCATATCAGAGAATACAGATCTGAGTTTGATAGAAGCAATTTCTTCACGCTTACTAGCTGCTGGTAAAACATCTGGTATATAATCATAAGAATCTTCTCTTTGCTCTAGAGTTTGATATGCATTAAATTCAATAACATTATCTACTATTTTATTAATTAGATCTTGATGAGTAGTATTTTTACCAAACAATCTCTTAAACCAATCAATGATCCTTTGAATTAATGTTTTTTCTCCTTTTGTAGCAGGGAAGTCAAACATATTGTGAATAACCTCAGGATTAGAAAATAGCTCTGCAGCAAACTCATATACATTCTTACTAGCATGGTCATCATGCTTTTCTGCATACTCTTTTTGAATCTTTCTAAGTTCATTCGCTGCTTCAGTATTTGAAGCTAATGAGTCTAGAGTAATAGCATGGGCTATTTCATGTAATAATACATTTTCTAATGACCCATATCTACTGAAATCACCATTCCTATTTATTACAATCGTATTAGATTTTCTGTCATATATAGCAGGTGTCCAATAAGTAGCTTCAGGGTATATCTCATTTAACGGTCTATCTGTATATTCAATAGATACAGGTTGCATATTTATTTTACTAGCAACATCATTGAGTACAGTAGCCATTTCAGAATCCATATTATCCAATAGTTCTTTACTATTACTGTAGGATTGCATAGATTCTAGTTGAATTGTGTTTTCTGAGTTACTATCTGCTAGATATATGTTATTATCCTGAGTAGAGAATGTACCTTGATTATCTATTGATTTAATTTGATTAGGTTCTCTAGCGACAATCTCATAGTTTTCTTTTATTGCCTTTCCAGAATTAATATTTGGAATAACTCCGTCATACTTGTTTATATCTTCAATATTGTCGTTCCATTTTTTATTGATGTCATAATCTAATTCCTCTTTTGATTTTGTTTGAAGTTGTGTTTGCAGATCTTTAAGTTTATCTTTGTATCTCTCTAAATTTTTCTTATGCATTATATTTTGAAGTGATCCTTCTTTTCTGTAAAGTTCATAATCTGGATCATTTCCGTATAACTGTTCTTCAATACCTTTTATAGTAAATTTAGTTGTTTTAATATCCTCTTGAATTTTTTCTTTTAAAGTAATAGGTTTTACTTTTTCTCTACCAAATGAATTTATCATTTGAAATTTTTCATTTGGTACCGGATTCTTAATACTAAGAAATACAGGCATTAAGATATTTCCATACATTTCAGAAGAACTTTTTTTTGGTGAAAAGTAAAACCCTAATCCCCAATCACCAGGATCGGTTGCTCCTCTCCAACTCTTAGAAAAAACATCAAAATTTTCTGTAGTTCCATGCCACACCAAAAGTGGTTCACCATTCTCATCTACTACTTTGGATACACCAATGTATTTATTTAAATAATCTTCAAAATGTTGATCTTCATTTAAATACTCTATTGGAATGTTAGTAGTGTTTAAAATAGTATTATTTATCCCTTCTTTCCATAATTTAGATTCTCTTTCTTTCCCACCTCTTTCAATATTTCTTTTTACAAAATCTTCGTCTTTTAAATTTATAATTCTGTTGAAGTCTTGTGGAAACATTTTAAGCAAATTATGTGGAGAAGCAAATAATATTTTACCTTCTTTTTTAGTTTTACTTTTTACTCTTTCCCATTCTTCTGTAAGAAACTCTACATAATCTGGATGGTTTTCTGGATAAATCAAATACTCATTTCTAGCTTTTTTATATTCTGGAGTTCCTTTAACAGTATTTGAATGGTCTTCAATCCATTTGTCTCGTTTTTCATTGAACTCTACATCCCAATCTATGATTTTATCCTTATGTTTACCAGATTCCAATGAGTATGTTTTACCAATTGCGGGGTGACCAAAAATGATATCACCAGGTTTTAATGGATTAACCCAATCACCAAACCACTCTTTAAAGCTCTTAGAATAAGTTCTAGCTTTAGCTTGAATAGCAGCTACTCTGTCACCATTATAATGCTCTAAAAGGTCTGAAAATAGCTTAGATGGCTCCCCATTGGGAGCCTTATCTATGCCATTACCATTGTTCTGCGACCATATATGATAAGCCGCTGCTTCACTAGTTGCATTTTTTAATTCTTCAAATTCTCTTGCAACTTCTTCATTTTTTAAATTAGGACAAATTATTTTCATATATGATTACTTTATACAATGATTCATTTCATCTGTAGGAAATTCATTTTCATTATTGAACTCTGATGTAACCTGATCATTTGCTTGTATTAACTCATTAAAATTCTCTTCAAATGTTATATTTGTTGGAATTTCTTCACTGCTAAACATATTTGCCATTTCTTGGTTTGAATAACCATTTAAATTAGTACCTTTACCAGAGTATGCTACTAAAAACTCTTTGTCAGGATTTTGCCTAGCGTATTCGTATAGATTGTGTATTTGTTCTTTTATCTGTTCAACAGTTCTGGAAGGGTGATTATGCTTTGTTAAATCTTTTGTGATAATCGCATATGATTGACCTTGAGGACCTTCTGCTTGACTATATTTTGCACCAAATTTGTTTCTTGCAGTTAATGCTGCTCCTTTACCATGTCTACCTTGAGTATTACTACCAAATACAAACACTTGATTTGGAGCTAACTTTTGGATCATCCCAGAATAAGTCTTTCTAGTAGTAGGAGTTGTATCTTCAACATTCTGTTGTGTAGGAGTAGTTTCAACTACTTCACCGTTTTCATCCATACTAGTGTCTACTAATGGAGCTGCATCACTTTCAACAGTACTAAACATATAATCAATTGTATTTCTTGAATAAAATACTCCACTTAATGGTTTACCATTTACCTTATTAGTTTGTGAATTGATTTTTGGTACAATCTCATTATTAATAATATCTGGAATATCCTCTAAGAAATTATTATCGTATTTAGCAAATCTTGGAGCAACATTATTACCCGGAATAATAGAGAATCTAGATATGTATTTGCTGCCAGTAGTATATGGAGATAAGTATTCAGATACAAATCCTTTACCACCTTGTCTAAATCCTTTCTTATTCACTAATATATATAATGGTTTATATGTTTTGATTTTACCATTATCTTTAATAAATGTACCAACATATTTATATAGATTATATCCACCAGTAGCATTGTTATCTCTCATTTTAACATATGGGTGATACAATGGAACATCAGTATCATCTTTACAAACATATCTTCTAGAAGACCCTTTAATAGCTACAGGAACTAATCTATTACCAACTTTTTCTCTATGAATATAGATCCCTTTAGTATTTGTATTTATTACAGGAACCATGTTATTATCTTGCCAGTTATTACGATAGATTTCATCTACATCATCTGGAGTAAACAGATTGGAGAAATCATCTATATTTTTCTCTAAAGTTCTTACAGTTTCATAATAACCAAGTTCATCTAATACCCTAGTAGGTATAAAATCAAATAGAGAATTCAAGTGTTTAGTACCATGACCACTAAATACTGCATATCGAACTAAATCATAAGCTAAATCATGTAATTCTTGATTATCACTATCTAATAATTCTTGCCAGTATTCTCTAATCTGTCTACTAGCATTAGAACTAATATCATCTGAATAGTCTAAGCGAATATAGTCTATAGCTTTACCTGTAGTATCAGTTACACCAGTAATACTATTAAGGAATAGATTACTAATCCTACCATTAGTAACAGATATAATTGGGTATTTACCACCTTTAGAAGCAGCATCAGAGATAATATCAGTTTTAATCCTATTGATTCTCTTAGCAATGGTATTAGGACCAATGAATAAATCCCTTAACTCTTTCATACTATTAATTAAAGGACTGCTGGTACTATCATATAGTGAGTAAGCTCTCCAATAAGAGTCAATAGCATTAGTAAATGCTGTTACAGCCTGTTTATCCTTTACTTTGGAAAACCCACTAGCATTAATAAGGGATCTGAATACCCTATAATACTCATCAGAAGATTGTATATTAATTTTACCAAGCAAATCTAAAGTAAACTTGATACTATTGTCAATCTTCTTCTGTAAGAATGTCTCATTAAAGAACTTATTAACCATTTCTGGTGTGAAATATGGGCTAGTATAACAATCAGCAACATTTTGTAGGAATGTTCTCATTTCAATAGAGTTCTTACCAAACTTCTTAGTATCTACTTGAGAAGCCTTTACAAGATCAGACATTGCCTGAGCCATAGGTTCTATTTCTTTGAATAACTTATATACAAGTATTTGTCCATAGTAATAGTCAAAATCTTTTTCTTTATCATTTGCTTTATGAAGAAGATTTTCTAAATAACCTAACTTTCCTTGTTCAGGAACCTCAAATAATACTTGATCTGTAACTTGTTCATTCTTAAGTAATAAGTCAAGATTTTCTTTATCCTCATTAGATTTAGCTAAGCTCTTTGCTTTAGTAACAAATTTATCATATACTGCTTTTTCCTTTTCTTGGAATCTTCTATAAAATGGTTTAGTATTATCTATACCATAAACTCCCCTACTCTGTATATAATCATTTGCAAGATCTTTCATGATCTCTTGTGAAACAAAATACATAGTATTCTTGCCAGCACCATTTCTTAATAAAAAGTTAGCAAGATTATAGGTAAATCCATTTACATTTAGTTTGATGATATAGTTATCTTTAGCAACGTCAACGTGAGAACTAATCAATGCAGATAACCAGTCTAGAATATGAATGTCATCTACACCACTTACTTTATGCAAGTTACCTATATTCGGTAAGTACTCTGGAGATTGCATTACTAATTCAACTAACTGACCTAATACATGATGCGGGTTATTTAATGCAAATGGTCCAATACCACCTTTACTATCAGCGAAGTCTTGTTTTAAAGTATCTTGATATTCTTCTGTATATTCATACAAAGCAATATCATTCTTTTTATCAGGGAAGTACTTCTTTACAATACCATTTTTCATAATATTAACAGGTACGTCCAAAGGTCTAGTGGTATCGTGAGTATTTTTAGAATCAAGTAATGAAGCCATGAATGTATCAATCAATAGGTTTTCTATAGCACCTTGTGATTGCTCATTCATTGGTTTATTATAATCAAATTCCGTTTTAGAAGATATATATGGATAAACTTTATAAGTTGCATCTGTAATATCATATGTAACATTAGAGTTCTTACTTTTAAGGTAATCATTAACTAATGCTGCCATATTCTGTGTAGATCTTCTAGTAACAGGTTCGCCATCTTTAATAGCTAAAATTTCATCAGCATATTCATTAAAACCACTCAATGCTGATTCTATTTCATCTTTAGTTGCTTCTCTTCCGGGCTTATTACTTCTACGAGAAGTGTAATTATATCTTGTTAAGAATAACTTATCAATATCAAAGTCAGAACCAGTTCTTGCAGTAAACTCATCTGGTAGTATAATTATATCTCCTGCTTGAGACATTACTACATCTTTAATAGTTAATGCAGCAATAGAAGACATACCCTGAGTAGGTACACGATATGCCATTGCAGATGGTGAGGCATTAGGGCCAATTATATTATTATCTATTAACCACTGCCTAGCTTGCAGAAATGACATATTTTCATATCCGGGAATTATATGTTTCAACAGGTTTATTGAAATAACACACTCCATAGATCTATCATCTGCAATTAGTTTAAGTCTTTCACCATTATTAATTTGGTACTTAGAATATTGACCAGCTTCACTAGCTTTTACTTTATCAATAGATTTTAAACCAAATGAAGACATCTGTACAAATGTACCACCCGGCAAATTAATATCTACAGTCTCTTTGTTTACTGCGGATATAATCTTTGTAACCAATTGCTTAGCTACAGGAGAAGCAGACAATGGAACCTTAAAATTACCAGTTTCATCAAGAGTAACCTGATCAATAATATCAGAATCCATATTAGAGGATATCATATCTCTTACTAACTTATCAGATATACCTTGCAGATCTTTAAAAGAATATGTGCCATCTTCATTCTTTTCAGCATGTAAGTCTTTAAGAATTCTGTTGAGCCCTCTATCTGATAGATTATCAATAGCATCCATTGCTAATTTAATTAGTTGTCTACCATTAACTTTCTTACCTTTTCTACCAGTAACATCTTGATCTACACCACTACCAGAAGGAATAAAATAATCTCCATCCAATCTAATATTTGAGAATACTGTCTTCATAGCCTGAGTAACCAACATACGCTTTTCAGCATCGTGAGCTTCAATAGGCATCTGATTAAGTAAGTTACCAAAATTCTGTTGTCTATATACAATAGGTTTAGAATAGGTTCCTTTATCATCCTTTTTGAATTCTTCTGTTATTTCATTTTGAGTAGCATCTGTATAGAAGTCATATTCTTTGATGTTACCTACCTTTACTGCGGATTTTGTAGTAAACATATCAATAGGATTATTAACATCATTCATCCTATCATACAATACTCTTAAATCTCCAGTAGCTAATACTTTAAATAACGGGAATATAGCCATCTTATTAAAGATAGGCATATTAATGAATTCACCGGGTATTGGTTGAAGTATTTCATTACCAAAGTATACCATCTTTTTAGGAGATAATACAGCAGATAATGTATTTACATATTTTCTAATATTACCTAAATCATCAGCATGCTGTTCTACATAATCGATAGCTTCTTCTACTTTAGGATCTAATAAACCTTGACTAGCTAAGATAGCTTTATACATAGTAGGTGAACAGTATACAGATGCATCAGCTTGGTTAATTGGAGTTTCTTCTTCATTAACCTCTATATTACCATCCTTGTTCATCTTGATATCACCATACAATGACAAGTCACGTTCTGTGCTCTCTTTAGCCTTATCTTTGACACCTTGTGGTATACTTTCATTGTTAAATAAGTCACCAGATTCAAATGCAGTATCAATGTATTCTTTGGTATATTTACCAGAGTTCTCCATTAATTCTCTTACATATGCATCATAGATTGCCTTATATAATTCTTTTGGTTGATTAGTGCGTAATTCTACATCTTTCAATCCTGCTACATTATATCTACCTTGTTTGTATCTAGCAACCTTATTCATTATGTGATTAGGGTCAGAGAAATCTGTTCTAGGTCTATCACCAGTTGACAATGTACCAGCAAGACGTTTAGATACATCAGGATAATTTTTAAAGAATGCTACATCTTTATACAAGATCTTTTCTGTTTCAAACATTGATACAAAGTTATTAACAGTAAATGTAGAAATAGCATCATAAATAGCTATATGGTTTCTATTTAGTTCATTTTCCTTTCCTGCTAATGTAGCAATATCATTAGATAACTTATTGGCTCTATCATTAATAGAACTTACAGGTAAGAATTTATTTTTATAATACCCATCACTTGTTTTCTCAATTAGACCTAATTTCTGTACATAATCCAATTGTTTACCAACAAACACTCCTAATGTAGTATTTAAGTCTTCTTTCAATTGAGCAGCATTGTTAAAATAATCCATCAACTCTTTGTCACTCATTGAACTGAAAGAAATATATTGCACATTACCATCTTCAGTATAATGATATACACCACGAGCAATTCTAAACTTACCTCCTTTGCCATTATCCTGACCCTTTTTACCAAAGTACATGGTAGGTCTGTTAGCATCATCAATCTTATCTTCTACTAATTTCATTCTACGATACTGTAGAATTGCATCATATTCACTTCTGTAGTATTTATAGAATTGATTTAATACATCGTCAGAAAATCTCATTTCAACATAATCGTCAACAGGAGTAATATTTAAAGTACGACCTTTAAACATTTTTAATCCTTGAATTGGCATATATGTTTTTTTATCAGACATCGTAGGTAAGATAAGAATATCATTTTCAGAACATACAAACTTAGAAATAAATGTTTCTATTCTAGGAGCTGATTGATAGTCTGTACCAGTATTACCAGAATTATATTCTGTAATATTGAGCAAAGTACCCACAGTAAGTCTAGTATTGGGACTATTCTTTAATGTATTATAGACTAGTGAAGAAGAGTTAATTGGGCACTTTAATAATCTACTAACATAATTCCTATCATTATTAAGTTTCTTAATTTCCAAAGTAAGATAATTATGCTTAGATAATGGATATACTGTAGTATTCTTAGGACCTAATACCTTCTCTTCAAGATTGTTGTTATTAAGCTGGTAATGAACAATAGCTAAGTTTAATATACTATTCTCTCCAGTAAATACACCATCAATAGATCTTTTAATTCTATCATTAGGCTTATCTTTAACAGGTCTACGCAAAATTTCAGGAATTGCTTTAGCTAAACTACCATCTCTATTACTAGATAACAATTCTTTAGCTGCTTGCAGTATTGTAGGTTTATTAACTGAATTAACTGATGATACCTTATCTACAATAGCTTGGTATAAAGTATCAAAATTAATTGCAATACCAATCTTATTATATACATCTACATAGCTATACAATACCGCATTAAAATCTTCATTGCTAGTAGATTCATTCATTCTAGCTAACCTAGTATTTAATGTATTGATATCATCTCTAATAGTCTTTAGTAATTCCATGTTAGGCTTACGATTACCTTCTGCATCAGTAATTACCATGTTACTATTATAGAAATTTCTATTCCAATCAGCTACTAATCTTTTACCATTACGTAGATTAACACTACCACCTAAGTTGGCTATGTACTGAATAGTATCTGTACCAACATTTTGGAATCCTACTGTAAGGAAGTTATGTCTATAACCAGTAATAGTTTGAAATATTTGAGTCTGAAGATTAGAATCCTTTACTGAGGATAACTTATTATACACAGAAGCATAGAATGGATCAGTTTTTGCTAATTGAGCAGATTTCCTGATTAATCCATCATAAGTATCTTCATCAAATAATTTATCTACAATTCGTCTCCAAGCCGAAAGGAATGGTGTTACTCTAGGTATTCCAGTTTCAGCATTCATATCTCTTACATAACTATCTGTAGCTTTATTGTATACACGATCTTCTATTGAAGATAAGAAAAGTTTTACAGCAGGTCTAATATTATGTAATACAGATACTTCGTAGGAAGCTTTATCATATTTATCAAAGTTTTCCTTTTCAATTTCACCACCATCTCTTTCCTCAGTTTCATCATATTCCTCCTCTTCTTTTACTTGTCTTAAGCTTAAAGAATCAAGATAAGACTTAATATCTTTTTGGAATATATCAAAGTGCTCATATAATTCATTAGCAGCTGCTCTTTGCTCTGGTGTAGCATTATCATCATATGACAAATCCTCAAGTAAATCACGCATATCTTGGTAGTCGATCTGTATCTTAGTAAGATCATCTACAAAAGATTGAGAGCTTAATGATTGATTAATATAAGATATTGCAAAGAATTCTACAGCCTGATTATAGTTATCAAGAGATTTTATGTTTTGGAAAGTGTACCCATGTTGAGTAAAGTTTACCCTATTCCTATAAGCTTTCTCAAATCTATCTTTAGCTTCTTGACTTACTGGGATATTAGCATACTTACCTTCATATATACCTCTAAAGATTTTAGTAGGAGAAGTTCTACCAAATAGAGACATAATGAAGTCTCGTAGTTTTTCAAACCATTTAGTAATCCTATAAGACTTTCTTGGAGTCTTGTACATCATATACCCTCTAAACTCTTCTGCTAATGCTTCTTCTATATATTTATCAGATGCATTCTTAAGATTAGGATGAATTCTACGATACTCTTCATATACCTTATTTCTTTCTTGATCTGATAGTAATAATAGAGATACTCTATGGTATGCTTCGTGAAATTCTACACCAGATGGATCACTATTATATAGTGTTATACTATCTTTAGTCATATAAGACATAGCTGTTGCAGGCATATCAGAAGATACAGCTACATCAATTATATTGATCTCTGCATCTGTCATACCTAACTTTTGTTTCAAGAAATTTTTAGCTTGAACCTTATTCAGTTTCTCCTTAGTAGTATATTTTTTATTAGGAGTAAAGTTTACTTTAACTTCTTTTTGACTACCTCCCATACTAGATAAATCATTAAATGATCTACGTCTTCTAGATGGTTTAGGAGTTTCAGATTTAGGAGCTTCTTCTGTTGCTGGAATTGCTGTAGAATCAGGTATAGTTGTAGGCATATCCTGAGTCATACCATCTGCAATTACATATGGTCTTTCATATCTTCCTGCATTAAGATTAGATTTGATCATACCATTTCTTATCATCCAAGATAATAATGTATGGTTCATATCTTCCCTAGTAAATACTATACCATCAAATAGTTCTAATCTACCACCTGCTTTTTCAACACTACTAGCTAATCTACCAGAAAATAATAGATTCATTTTCATGTTTACTGCTAATTTCTCATTCCCTTTTGAAGGAACTTTAAAAGGCATAGAACCATTAGATAATAACCAGTCTTCGAAATGCTTTCTCTCTTGTTCTTTCTGTGCAATAGACAAACCAGCTAAGGATACTTCATTGATACCATAGTGTAATACACCAAATTGTCCTTTGTTATCTATATACAATTGCTTATTACGCAAATTAGCTTTTGCAGAATCACTAATATCAGAGTCATTGTTTACAGAAGTAGGTTCACCATAGTTTAAGAACATTTCAATAATATCAGATGCAATTAAATCTGTATTATTTATGTTCTGCCCACCCTTAAAACCACTTCTAAACACTATAGTAGAGATTGCCTCTGCTAATTTAGGGTAGGAATTGAAGCGTGCTAGAGATAATTTTAATGGTAATGGTCTACCAGACAACCTTTTTTTACCATCGATAATATAATACACACCACCAGAAGTAGTACCAATAAAACCAGTATTATCACCTTCTACAGTAAATATTGTACTTGTACCTCTAACACCAGTACTATATCCAAAGTTATTGATTTCTTCATCTAGATTACCACTAAACTGAAATACATCTTTAAATTGTTTATCATTTACTGGTATCTCTTGAGAAATAGTACCTTCAATAGCATTATGCAACAACAATCTAGTAGGAGTTACCTTTATTCTAGTATCTACCTTATTTAGTAAAGACCCATTTGAATCTTTCATTACAAACCTAGAGATAATTTCTTGTCTACGTTCCCGTAGTTTTCTTATCATCTCAGGATATTCTTCTGGAGTAAGATTACGAATATTGTTCGGACTTCTCATCGCAACCCAATACCTTTTACCATTTTCAGTATTAGTAATTATTAATCCTACTCTGGCATAATCATAGGTACTAGGATCATTCCATTGTACTGTTTTCTTACGAATATTATCATAGTAAGGTGCTACAGAATATTCATAAGTAAGTTTATCTTGTTTAGTTTTAAACAGCTTAGGTAATTCAGAGTTAGGAGAGAATTGAATTCTAGCACCTCCTAATTCTATAGTTTCACCAATATTAGCAGTAGGAGTATAATGAAAAGTATTTAAAATACCTAACTCACTATTCTCTGTGAATTCAGCTAATTCTGAATCACTAATAGCATCAGGTGGAACCGAACCGGGGGTTACTGGTGTAGGTATAACTCCATCTTTGGCTGCATCGTTAACTTCTTCTTCAGTTAAATCTGCTGGTTGTGGATCAAACAAATCATCTACAGTAATCTCAGCAACTTCTGCTGGTGTTGTCATTTTACCTCTAACATTTTCTGGCATATTATAATATGCTGTAGAATATGCTCCCTTAATAGCATCAAAATGTTGAGATAACTTTTCTCTATCCCTACCAATAGCTTCATACATATTCAATGCTACTTCTTTGAACTTATATGCTCCTAAGTTAAATGCTTTACCAAGCATCGTTAAGAAAGCTTTGAATATCTTTGCTTGCTTTTCAGCTTGAGCAGCAGGATCAAATGCGAATCCTAAAGTATCATCTTCAAGAAGATCAAAGAAGTTTCTTGCTGCTTCATTAAACTCTTCTTTAGCATTTGCAGTATCTTTTTTAGCCTGCTCAGTTTTAGTTGCTTTTGGTTTAGATTCTTTAGCTTTCTTTGATGTTTTAGTAGGTTCCTCAACAGCACCACCATATTCATTAAATACATCTTCAGTTGCTACACCACCTACTCCACCAGCAAATGGGTCTTCATCTGCACCTAATATTTCATTAGTAGTTTCAACAGGTTCAGTTTTTGCACTGTCATTATTTTGAGGTTGAACTTCAGGTTCAACTTGTGGTTGTTGTTTTCTTTGAGTTAAACCAATATCTTGTCCTTCTGCAGCAGCTATAATAGCTTGATCTGCTTCACTTAATTCTTGAGATGCAATATTAGCTTGAGTAGGTCTAGCAGTCCTTCTTACTTGAGGAGTAGGCTTTTGTTCTACTTCTGGTGCTGCTTGTTGCTCAGTACGCATTGGACCAGTAGGAGCAGTAACTGGTTTAGAAGGAACAACAGGTTTAGATGCTTTTTGTTGCTCAGTAACCCCTAGTGCACCTTCTGCAGCTTCTTTACTTTCAGCTTTTTTAGTTTGATATAAATCAAACATTTCACTAATAAGAGTATCTCCTTGATGTTCATGAATATTTCTTAAAGCAGTAAGTCTTAATTTCTTAGATTTCTTATAAGGTTTAGTCTTACCTAGCTCTATTATATTCTCTCTTTCTACTTCCTCAGTAGGAGTAATTCTACCATTATCTATACCATGAAATGAATTTAAGATTTCTCTATTCCTTTCTAACATTAATTCTGCTAATATACTATCTTCTGTAGCTTTGTTAAGACCAGATACATGTTCATTCATAGTAACGAACTGCATAGCTGTATCTACATTATTAATAGTATTAGCATTATTCTTATACCAAGATGGCATACTCTTTAGAATAGATTTCTTTCTAGCATTTAGACGATACTTCATATCCTCTAATTTAGCTAAAGAGTATTGATTACCTCTGAATTCAGATTCATTTTTATTTTCATTCAATTGATTTATTGCTGTATCAATCTCAGTAATCATATTATTCATGATATTCAAATGTCTTTGCCTATCATAAATTTCTCTTAATTCATCTTTAGATACAATTTCATCCTGAGTAGTAGCATTACTATTGATACGTTTATAAGCATCATCTATAGCAATTGCTAGGCTTTCCTCTGATATAGGATCATTTACAAAATTATTCTTAGCATTATCTAATTCTTGTCTTCTTACTCTGGCATTTTGAATAGAAGAAGTATACTCTTTTTCTGCTTGCATTGCAAGACCAACAAGTATACCATATTCTTCTGTATCTTCTTCAATACCCATAGTCTTAGCTAAGGATTTCATTTGTTTACTCTTAGCTAAAGAGAAAGCTCTAGATGCAAATCTAGCTTCTTCTAATGCATCCTCTCTGTTAAATCCTTCTGGTAAGTTTTCTGTTTTACCATCAGCTAACATACTCCAAGCATTTACAATCTCAGCTTCATGCCCTTTTAGTTTACCACTAGCATAAGTTATTGCTTTCTCCATCTCTTCCTTAGAATTGATTTCATTTGCAGCTAACTCATTTACTCTATCCATCCCTTGTGTATCTTTCACAAGAGAATAAGCACCTCTAACATTAACAGTACCTTGGATTGGAGATAACAGACTTGCAGCAGCTCCTAACTTAACATTGTTCCAATACTCTGTATCGTTTTCATATAATGGATTTTGATAACCAAATGGACTTCCTAATATGTTAGCTACAGTAGTAGCTTTTTCTTTGTATGCTCCTACTAAGGATGACGCTAATCCTTCTAGGTCTAAATCAGAGTTATCAAAGTCTCCACGCTTATATGCTTGACCTGTAGTATACTGTGATCCTTCTTCAATTGCTTCATTAAATGCAGTTGCAGCATTACGTAGTGCTAAATCCGTTCCAACATAGGCTGCTTTTGCAGCTCTATTAGCCCATTTTTTTGTTGCAACATCAATTGCATTTCTACCTAATACATATTTGGACATTTTCTTTTTAGCTTGACTAGCAGCTAACTCACCTAACCCTTCAACAGGGTTCATTCCAAATGCAACTGTATTAAGACTTTTCCCAATCCAGCCATTTGCAATTTTTCCAAAGTAAGGAACCATAAGAGCATCTTCCGCTAAGTTACTAGCCCAAGTGATGGCCATATTTTGAGCAAAATCTCTATCTAAACCTTGTCTAGCTTGAGATATAGCTTCATTTAAAGATTGATCTTCTACTTGTACTTGACCATCAAGAATTTTTTCAAACAGTTTATCGTCAGTAAGTTTACTGAACTCTTCTGGTAAATCTTGTGATCTAGCTGCATTAACTACATTCTGTACAGAACTACCACTTTGACTTAATATGTTAGATACTCTATCTCTATAGTCATCTGATACATTAGCATTAGCTTCATTCTCAGCTTGCTTATAATTAGAATATATCATCATAACAGCATTACCAAGATCTAAAGCAATACTTAATGCTCCTGTTGCTGCACCAATAGCACCACCAGCAAGAGTACCAGCACCGGGAGCTACACTACCAGCAGCAGCACCAGTCAATGCCATAGTGCCTGCTTTTAACAGACTCTTTGTCATTACACTCTTTAATGCTGTAGTAGCATATGGAGCTATTTGCCACATCCAAGCAGAAGAAGAAGAACCTACAGCAGATGGTACAGAATATATCCATTTACTTGGTTCTGTCCATTTAAACTCACTATTCTGTTCCATAGCTCTCTGGAAACGTTCATCTACTTTATATCTAGCAATATCAGCCTCATCTGTAGCTATATCATCATATAGTTCTTGAGCTCTATCTTTATATGATTGTAATTGCTGTTCTTGCTGTGTACGTATTTCTTGAGCATTACTTAAATCAGGTGACACACCTAATGCGGTCAATCCTTCTTTTGTCTGATTCAACTCATTATCTACTTCCTGTAATCGAATAGCTATGGCATCTGCTTCATTACTATCCTGAGTAGTAGATAATTGGTTGAGAAGAGAATTCTTCTCAGACATTAAATTATCATATGCAGAAAATAGGTTAAGATTTCTATTAAACTTGTCTATATTTGGTAATACTTCTCTACGTAACACACCTCTAGTATTTGACAATTGCGCTTCATTCATATCACGAAGCATTGCCTTTGCAGAATTAAACACTAATTCTGGAGTACTAAGATCATTAGAACTTTCATCTAGAGTGCTTTCTGTATCTAAATCTTTATTATAACTATCTTTGTTATAACCGGCTAAGTCCCTAAGCACCAAAGTAGGATCTACTGTAGATCCTACTCCAATACTTGAAGCATTAGAACCATCTAGATATCTTTCGTAATTTTGTTTACGAAGTCTAGTGGCTAATGATATATCTTGTATATTATTTTTACTGTCCATAGATTAATTCTTCATTATCTCCTCTGTAAGCAGCATTTAATTTAGAACCCATTTTAGTATATTGGAATTCTTCTAAGTTAGCTCTTTCCCTAGTTTGCTGATTAGTAAGTACTTGACGCATAACAGGAACCTCTACATAAATACCATCATACTGAATAGCTGCAGCATACTGAGGATCTGATAACCATCCACTACTTTGTATCTCTCTGTATGCAGCATTTTTATCACTACCAAATTTGATATTAGGTTTCTTAACAATGTCTCCAGAAGGACTAGGTAATCTACCATTTAATGTTGATAAGAACTTATTAAAGTCTTCATTTTTAATTAGCTTTTCAGGGTCAGTTTCTCCAAAGTCGTAGCCATTATCAATGAAGTATTGTACTGGAACATATGCTTTATATTCTTGAGTAAATTGCTCATCACCGGGAATACCATTTTCAATAAGTACTTTATTAGTAGGTGTAACTCCCACATTAGGAATATTACCAGCAATAAGGTCTCTTTCAAATTTAACTCGATTTGAGTTCCAGTTAGCTTCATTAACGCTTAAACCAAACTTAGAGTTGATATATTGTTCAGGTGTCATCATTCCATAAACGCTATTACCAGAATAAATTGGAGTACCTGCTAATCCTCTAACCATAGAAGATTTATCAAGCATCGCGTCATTAATAAAGTTTGCTTGTGAACCAATATCTGTAGACAATCTTGATACAATACCATATGCACTCTTGTTTCTATTTAAAGGTAATTGAGTGCCATTTTCATCCACTCTGTTAATATAGATATCTCTATATTTACTATCAGGAGCAAATGTTTTTTGTATTCTATCAAACTGTGAATTATAAGTTAATTTGTTTCCTCTTTCAGATGTTTGAGGGCCATATGGTCTGTTCATAAGTGTAGCAGCAAGCTTTGTAGTAAATTGTACTGGAGAACCTTGAGCGTTCTCTGTAGCTTTCAACTGTCTACGATATGCTTGCTCAGCAGCCATCTTAGCATACTGATTAAGCTCTCTTGTTGGTCTAATGGTTCTATCAATATTAGAATCAATAATTTGTTGCCTAAACCAAGCTTGAGCTTCTTCATCTGTAGCCCCAGTTCTTTGCTTAAATAACTGCATATGCTTCTGTGCTTCTGGAGTACTAACGATATCATTATAGTGAGCATCTGCTACAGCTTCAATATCTTCCTTTGAATTTCCAAAGTAATCGTAACTACCTTTTGTATACAGATATCCTCTTTGCAATTTAGCATAATACGGATCGGATAACTCTCTAACATCCTTATATGCTAAAGGAGATACATCATTATAAATTCCAGAAGTAAGTGTATCGTAGTTAGCAAAATCAACTCCATGCCACATTTCATTAAATTTACCGGCAGCTGCTAACTTCTGATTCATTTCCATTCTTTGTAGCATACCCTCTCTACTTTGCTTTAAAGTAGCCAATTTATATCTATCCACATTATTGATTAAAGAATTAATCTGAGCTCTACCTTCTGGAGTTTTAAGAGAATCGATATTTTGTGCTAATTTATCAATAATAGGTTTAGCTTTACCCATTGTCTCATCGTACCAAGCCTTAGTATCTTTTTCTGATGGTGATCTAAAATCAGACCATTTATCCAGAGCACCAGATAAATCTGCAATAGCTTTATCTACTCTAGCATTTGCTTCTTTACCTAGAGTATATAATTGCTGGAATGGTAGAGGAACATATGTATTTATGAACTGCGCTTCTGCAGGACGATCATATCTATTTACCATAATTATCTTTTATAATATTGTCTATTCATCTGTTGAATTAACTCTGTAGGATTACCATATGCTAAGAAATTAGCTAGATATGGATAAATCATGTTATCTCTTGCTGCTTGATTCTTCATCTGTCTGTTTACTTGAGACCATTGTCCTAATTGACTAACAGCAGCAGTACCAAAGCTTCTAGCAGCTGCTCTATTTTTAGCATTTAAATCATTTGCAAGAGTTCTACTTTGAACAAATTGCTGACCTAAGTTATTTAAGGTATTAGCATATTCACCCAAGTAAGCATTATCTGCATTTTGTTTAGTAGCATACATATTAGCATTAGCAGCATATTCATCAACAGCGGCTTGAGTTCTTGCTGCTAAATTAGAACCAGTATTAGCATTAATATTTGCTAAGTTATAATTTGAAATGGCCCTTGATCTACTGTTAGCTAATCTTGCAGGTTCAATATTCATTCTACGTCTAGCCATTGTACTTCTAACTGCACCAGCATATGGATTTAATACTAATGGTTCTTCTTCTGGTCCTCTTAATGATTGTAAAGTATTATACACTGTAGGAGCCAATGATAACCAATCTGGTGAATAACCACTTTTTGGTTTACCAAGTGCACGTTTCTTAGTAGCTTCATCTGCAGATGCTGGTATATTTACTGGAGTAACAACATCATCCCAATCTATTGTCATACTAGTATTTACTAGTGGTATTGTTGGTTCAGATAATCTTTGAGTAGTGGTTTTAGTAATGTTGGGTTTGGTTGTCTGTTTGGTGGTTACGGAACCAGTAGTACTAGGAGTTTTTGTAACTTGTTTATTCGATGCATTTTTGTACGTGCTTGTTACAGTTGGTTCAGATTCAATCGGTCGAAGAGGTATGTCAACATAGATTGGCTCGTCGTTTGCATATGTGATTGCATCTACTGTTTGTGTTGGATATGAAAACCAAGCACCAGTAGTAGGAGAACCAATTGATAAAGGATTCATAGATGTACTTCTATTGAATACTTTACTAATGTTGGAGTCACCAGTGTAATTGATAGAAGTGACAGAAGGCTTTGTATCTCTTGCAGATTTTACAGCGTCAGTTATACCCTTGTTATTTATAAGAGGACCAAATATGCGTTTTGGAAAATACCCCAATGCTTCACCAAATTTATTTAATCCTGTACCGAGTTCATCAAAGAAATCAGAATATGCAGCGTATGTATCTGCATTCATCTTACTTCTAACATCGTCTACAGTTTTACCCTTACCATCTGCATATGCAGGTATTCCTTTTACTTTGGGTTTAACTCCTTTAGCAGCTTTAACTGCTTCTTGTTCTGCTAATAATTTATTGTAAGCTTTATTAGCATTTATTTTATTTAATCTGTTTGTATTTTCAGCAAACTTGTCTTTGCCTTTGCTAGGTTTCGTCATCTTAGATAATATTTGTCCTTCCTTAGCAAATGTGTTCTTTGTACCAGGTCTTTTAATTTTGTCAGATAACACAGATTCCAAAGTAGACGCATCAACTAAATGATTATCTGTGCCAGGTTGTGTGTTTGGAACTTGAACAATATTACCAGAGTCATCTCTGACCACTTCGTTATTGTCCAAGTACGCTAAGTCTGGGAGTATTCCACCATTCTCAAATGTATATGCAAGATCATTATTATCCCAATATTCCCCTTCAGTTTCAGCTGCAGCATTCATACCTATTTTGGTCTTGTTGAGGGTTTCCTTTCTGCGTCGTAATGCTTGCATTTGCTTTTTACGTTTAATTGAACCAATAAGTCCACTTACCAATCCTAATCCACCACCAACAGCGGCGCCAATAGGACCACCTACAGTGAGACCAGCACCGGCTAACGAAGCTGCACTGCCAATAGTACTACCTGCAACATCACCTGTTGAACCTTCTTCTGATAAACCAGAAATGGCAGAGCCAAATACATTAGCTCCACCAAGGTAGTTTGACAACTGATCCATGCCAAACGCATATGCTGGTATAGTCTTTTTATTGTTTTTCTTTTTCATATTATATCATTGAGTATCTATAAGCTGTGCTAATATATGGTACTTTAAATTCATTACCACCATTACAATCATACTTATAATTACAGATAAGATATTTTCCTTTCATCCTATCTTTGTATGATTTGTTAGCCAGTTGTTCTACTTCATTAAGCTTCAAAGAATTACGAGGGATTGCAAATTTATAAGTATCCTCCCTGTAATCAATATCTTCACTAGTTAATGTTTCACTAGTCTGTCTTTTTGTAGTAAATAAGATCAAATCAAAATTAGTATCTGTAGTAAAATCACCACTATATTCAACATTATCAAATGTTTTGGTTTGTGGATAATCTTTGTTAACTACAAATTCTATTTCAGATACCTTTGCTTTGTCAGAATCTAAATCAGCTTGTTCACCACCATTATATTTAAACAGTTTCAATGATTTAAATAAATATAGTTTATCACTAAACTCTGCGTAATAGTCTGGATTATAGTTATAGAATGAAGTAAATACTCCTAGTTGTTCATTAAACGCTAATGTTTTATCTCCTAGAGTAAACAGAACTTCATTGTATTTCTTATCATAAACTGCAATAGGATCTTTTTTAAATAAGTCTTTATTCTTATTCAAATAAGATTGAACTCCTTTTAATTTAGATACTGTTTGTAATTGACCATTAAACCCACATATCTCATTACGTTTACTATCATACCAGTATACGGTACTATCCGATTGAGTATTTGCTCTCAATTGGTTTGGACTTTCACCATTCATTGTAGTAAAGTAGTCATATCTGTCTAGTATACCACCAGTACCTAGAGTAAGAGCACCTGGGTTATTATCAGTTATAATAGAACGTTCATTCACTGCAACTGTGCCAAAAGCGTCTGTTTGCCAGAATACTAGATTGTTTTTAAACAACTTCATATCATTAATTGGTCCAAATCTAGTATCTACATCAAGATAATTAGCTACTTTAAATTTTGTCCACGAATCAGTAACTTCATTATTTGTTTTCAGTTCTGAAGATATGATACGAGTATCTGTTAATAGATTATCTATATTATAGATAGATTTAGCTACAAATTTCTTTGCATTAGGCTGAGCAGAATATGCGTCATTGTATGCATATGATGGAGTATTTTGAGTGTATAAATCTCCAACAGTTACTATATCGTCTTCTACAAAATGATTAGCATATCCATCACCAGCTTGATAAGTTCTATTTATAGATGAATCAGCATGGGTTAATGCTAAATTAATACTTGATTCACATGGTATGAACGCACCTAAAAATAATCTATTTGATTTATTATTATAATAATCATCTGTATTGTAACTAAACATACAGTTATTATAATCAAATATGTTTAGATAAGTATCGCCACCATAACACAACACTGTGGAAACACTAGATTCAGCACTAGCTCCTGTAGTAATATACACAGAATTCTGTACAGCAGAGTAGGAATTGCCACCATAAGCATTTACACTTTGTTTCATGTTGCATAATACTACTGCATTTAAATATCTAGCACTTGAAGATCCTGATGCTAAAGATATGTTAGAGATCATGTTATCACTTTTAAATATAGCACAAATTCCATGTGGACCATATTTTCTAACATTATTTGCATCAGTCTTATCTACTTCACCATCTCCTGCAGTTCTAATATTATCCCACACCCAGTTATAATAAACTTTGTCACCAATAGTCACTGCTTCAGCATTATACCAAGGTTGATCACTATTTGTTAACCAAGGACTACTGGGTCCTGCATATTTCGCACTTTCTATTGCAGCAGATTGAACACCATTTTCAACATATAAACCATAGTATTTAGCAAGTAATGCTGAATAAAAATCATCATTGTTTATTACTATTGCTCCACTAGACACATAACCATTACTAGATTGACCTCCTAATGATTTAGTTGGTTTTATTGTGGAACCATCGTACTTTATAGATCTAGCATTTGCTAATACTTTTGTAGCTCCAGCTTCTGTAATTCCCCAATCACCGTCCGCAGTAATAGGAGATGTCATAACCCCTACCTTTTCAACTGTTTGAAACTTATCAATTAATGCATCTGCATTTTCTCTGTTGACTGCTATTTCTGGAGACACGAACATGAAATAATTATTAGATTGCGTATCTGATAAGTTAAAAGTATATTGAAAATCTCCATCATTATGAGTCTTTGCATAGTAACCATGCTTATTTGAATAAGCTAGATATGGGAATGGTGTTAAGATGTTAGAATCTCTGTCATAATTTGTAATACAACTTACTACACCTTGAGCTAATATAGTTCTATCAGACAATGTTCTTTCACATCTAACTATCTCGTATCTTACTACATCTGATGGTAAATTCTTTACTTCAAACTCAATACCAAGTGGTTTGGTAACAACTGATAAATTAGATCCATAATCACTAGCCTCATTAGAAGTAAAAAACTTATAACCTGTATCTTTATTAGATGGCATTCTTATGTCACCTATCCAATGCACTGGTGATGCCAAACCTTGCTTATTATACAATACTATACCAAATCTATAAATCTCATCCCTCATATATCCTTTTACTTTGGATTCTATTTCAGCATTAGAATAGTTTGGTATTTTGTTACCAGATGATAAGCTTATTGTATTTGATTTATCATTACCTTCATAGTTGATACCTAAACTAGTAAGTGATCTTGAAGAAGAATTGAATGTAAATTCTTCGTTTATCATTCCTCTAGATGTGGTAGATGCATCTTCTAGTAAGTCCGTAGTAATAAATCTATATGATACGTTCTTACCCTTTCCACCTTGTATATATCCTCCTGTTGGAGAAGTAGTGTATTTGTATGCACTGCCGTCTACATTAAATGGGCATATACAATCGTGGTCTTTAGGTATATTTGTAGTAGTTAATGCTGATAGAGCAAAGTTTAACGAAGAACCAGAGTTAGATAGCAATAATACATTACCAGAAGAATTAGCTCTAAATGCTCTAGCATCATATTCTACATCCCATGTTTCCTCAGTAAGATTAGCAGCAAATAATCTGTTATCTTTAGATTCTATTACTTCAGGTATAAATGTATAATTAGCTAATGAATTAAATTCATCAATACTTAATTCCGATACTAAGCTACCACCTTTATCTTCATAGTTTATTACAGAACCAGTTCCAATAACTATATCATCTACTATAGATATTACAGGTACCTCATTCTTTGCCTTATAGAATAAAGAGATTATTCTAAGTCTATCAAATCCAGTACTATTGTTTCTTACTTGTAACTTTATGGACTTACCAGTATTTTGTCCTTTAGAACTTCCTTTTACAGCATTGTAATTAGTTTTTTGATCTCCGTCACTCAAATGATAAAGAGGGGTAAGTGGAGATATTGCAGACTCTGTACCTCTTACTTTAAACAATTGATAACAGTACTGTATCATTCCAGATTCTAAACTACCTGTTCCAAATCCATTAAATTCAAATGGAGGTAATGTAGCCTTTGGTAGCATTACTATAGTATCCGAAGTAATAGATGAATTACTAGATATGTGATCATCATCCACATTGATTACTTTAATTTGTGAATGACCATCTGCCCAATATACTTTTACATTATTACTTGCTTCCCATCTACATACACTACTAATTGCAGCTACGTTGCTAGATGATACTTCTATATCTAAAGGTCTATTAGTTACTACTTTTGTTACAATTGGTTCCTCTTGGGATCTAGAAAAATCAATTCTATAGACATTATTGTTATTTGTACCATTAACCTTAGTAAAAACAATCGCCCAATCTCTTACTGTGGTAACGTGTATAATAGTTTCACCAGACAAATTTGAAGAAGGTCTACACATTAAGAATCCTTCTATATTTTGCATTGCTGCAAAAGAAGATCCTTCATTCGTTAGTATACGAATGTTCTCTGCATATATATATTGATTATCCTTTAACACAGAATAATCTACGTCCATATTAAGACCACCAGAGAATGTATTTGTTTGTCTTCTTGCACTCATAATTAATTGGCATTATATATATGTTGTCTAGAACCAGTATGACTATAAAACGTATTATGATCAAGAAATTCTGTATGTATCTTGTTCCATGTATTTTTAATAGACTCTAATTCATCTTCATTAGGTAGCATAGCTTCTGCATATGCTTGCTTACAGTAGAAGTTCCAAGAATTACGCATATCATAATATATACGTTGATTCATTTCCCCTCTTATATACTTTTGAAATCCTATCTTTTGTGCAATGTACCAGTAAATTGCTTCCATATATGAAGCACTATCTGGAATTAATGGATAACCATCTTCATCAGTAGGTATAGCACTATATGATAATTTTAGATATCCACATGGTGCATTTGTCATTATATAACCGGGTTTAATACTGTACTGCAAATCCCAATTAGGATTCGTACTTGTATTACCTTTCATATAATCTAAATTAATAGTATGCTTATTAATTAGGTTCCTAAGTATTGTCTTCATGTTTTTATTAGTATTTAGCATTTCTAGTGCTTCGGTTTTATCAATATTACCGTATAGATCTACAACTAGATTTACTAATACTTCATCCTTAACCCACATTTCGGGTTTTTCACAATCACAGCATTCATCACAACCCCAAGCAGCAAATGAACCTGTAGCTTTCCTCATAGGAAACCAAGGCCCATCACAATTAAAAGAATATGCAACTTGGTGTAGTTTATGTAGGTTACAAGGTAACTGTGCTTGATGGCAGTGTATTTTGATAATTGGAGCCCCTTCTACACCTGAAACAATATGTTCAAACTGTTGTACTGCACCAATTTTTTCAATAGCCTCAGCCGCCCACTCTATAAAATCAGAAATCTTAATTTCATCCTCCTCTAACCCTAGATCTGCTATTACTTTGGCTATCGCAGTTTTAATTGATGTTAATTTCGTTATCATAAATCTTAATTTTTATATTTCCATTACTCCAGATAATTTGTGTGTGTTTTTATTAATTCCCTTCGACATAATCCCTTACACGATTTTTTAATATTTGAGCCAAATATCTCTTATTATCTCTTGTCATTATCAATTGATACATTGTCTTATTCTTCGTAAGCATATTATGTTTGTTCCAATAAAAACGATATTTATATCCCCCAGTATGGTCGTTAAGATGATAAATTACTTTATTGTATTTTTTGCTTTCTGCATAATCTATCCTGAGACTTCTACCACTATATTCTTTTGGTTTGTGTTTTACTATACTTAAAGTACCTAGTCTGCATGGTAATTTTATTTCTTTACCATTCTCTATTAGTTCATCTCTCAAGTATTTAAAGTAATCATTAATTACTCCTCTAAATGTTTTATAATCTACTTGATATAATGGGTTATCACCAACATAATCAATATAAGATCTATAGAAGTCTTTTCCAGTATAAGATTTAGTTTCTTGCATTTAGTCCATTATTAACGTCGTTAGTACTATTATTTGTATTATCAGTAGGTACAGTTAACATTATATTTAGTTCTTTGCTAAATATTAAGTTCTTCAAAGTAGGAATCATATTAGCAGGGATAGGATATGGACTATCATAATCATAACAATCTGCTGCTTTTGTAGGGTCTTCTAATATGCCTTCTATTTCTACATACTCTAGAAAACCAGGCCCATTTAAATATAAATGGTTATTCTTTAAGAAAGCAATATAATCATTACATGTGTATTTTCTACTTGTCTGATATTTAGCTTTTGTTTCATTACCAACCTGAATCAGATTACCATGCATATCTTTAACTGCTACTAGACCAGTGCCAAAATGCAAATCTATAAATTTAGGTAATTCTTTATCTGATATATAATGGAACCCATTAGGTACTCCACATGTACTTACTTTGGATATATGCAATGGACCTAATGTCTGTATATAGCTAGGATTAATATCTCGACCTTTATCCAAATCTTGCTTAATTAAATAGGCTCTATATTGATGAATCCACTGTTCTACCTGTATACGTGATAAATTCTCAGATTCAGAGATGTTGTTATCTCTTAATTGAAGAAATATTCCATCTATTATAGCGTTCAAAGAATTAAGTTCTATTCTGTTCATCATAAATAATTTTACAAAGTGTAACAAACTCGTTCATAGGTAAATCCAATTTCATTCTATTCACTATATCACACACTAACTGCGTATTATCTTTAGTATAACCTTTGGTAGAATCAATTCTGTCTATACTTATATTGTATTTGCCATGTTTGTTATTAAAAATAAACGTCATAGGAAGTTTAGAAATATTACACAAACCCTTTTGCGTATTCCACAAATAATGCATAAAATCTATATCAATATTGAATTCTAAACCTTTCTTAAGAGCTCTTTTCTTGGCTGCCAGTAATCTAATTTTAAATATTTTATCTAATGCTTTTTCTGGTTCATTGTTTAGTTTTGAGTAATATTTATCACGCATTTTCTTTTCGCAGTACTTACAAAAATGTTTTTTTCCATTTCTATTTTCTGCGTTTTGGTAATTCCCAAATTCTTCAATATTTTTATATTGATTACAGCCAGTACAATATAATTCACCATTTTTAAAAGAAGGTATGTGAAAAACTTTGTATCCTTTATCATAATGATTGATTATATGTAAACATCGTTTGCATCTGGTAGTATGACCATGCCTTGCATTACAATAATTGTCACATCCAAATTCAGTTTCAATTTTCCATTGTTTACAACAATTACATTTGTAATACCAAACACCATCTATATTTTTTCTAAATTTCTCTGGATTCTTCATTTCCATGAGTTATTTATAGTTATTGTGATTTTTTCTTTATTGTTGTTTGCTTCTTCTAGTAATGCAAACAATTTATTAAATGTTTTCCTAGAATTAGAAATCCAATTTGTGTCTTTGCCATTCCATTCACCAATCCCAATACATCCTTCACTCTCTTCAGCTTTATTTAAACTATGAATTCTAATACCACTAAAGTTAGGTACATTAAGGATTTCTGGTAATATTTTCTTGAATCTTGGAGAGTGTGTTAATTTAACCTCATACGTACCTTCAGGTATTGCAGTTTTACCATAAACCTTTTCTCCTTCTGGTCTTACTCTATCTTCGAGGGTGTCACACAAATATTTATCATTGACTAGTAGCTCTCCAATAGTTGCAGAGCTACCAAGAAAGATTCTATTTAATTTTAATTCCATTATGCAGCAGGTGTTTCTAATGCAGCAACTCTAGCTTCCAAACTTTCAAGATCCTCACTTAGAGTAGTTAATCTAAGGTTCAACGCTGAAATCAATTCTCTTACTTCACTATCATTATAGTTCTGAAGACTAGCAAGTTTATTTTTCTCTTGTGTAGTATAATCTTCAGTAGATAGTCCTTTACCTTCAACTTTATCTTCTTTGTTTTGTTCTAAATCCGCTATCTGTTGCTTTATCTGAGAAATGTCTTCAGTAGCTTTATTATTAACTAAAACCCATTTAGTACCATTAAAATACTTTAAATCCCCACCATTTGGATTAGATGATAGATCTGCCCAATATTTAACAGATGCAGGATTAGGTTGAATTGTACTAGCTAGAATGTCGTATTTATTATTATAAAGTGTACTCATATTATTTTAAAATAAAAAAGGTTGACTAAATAGCCAACCTTTGTGTTTTAGATTTCATTTTCTTTTTCCTCAGTAGGAGGATCGATATTGTTTTCTTCCGGACGAACAGTAGAAATATTTTGTAAAAGTTGTTTAAGCTCTTTCACTTCAGCTCTCAATTCATCAAGTTCTTTGAAATCTTTTGTCACATTGGTTGTTATGTCCGAATTTACATTAAGTATTTTTAAGATGTCTTCACATCTCCTCATCTCCTCATCAATCTTACTTAAGCTTTCTTTCTTAATTCTACAATCATCAAGAGACTGTCTAACCATGTTAACAATTTGTGATTTTTCTGTGGCTATAGTAAGACCGATGGATGAATCGGTCATCATTGTTTTATCTTCAGATACTGACAGTTTTCTTTGTTCACCATCACACGAAATCACTAGATCCACGAGTTTACGCCTATTTTGCATAGGCATCGGAAATTGTGTCGGTGGCATTGGTTCGTCATAGGGTTTTGATACACTGACTACCGTTCCTAAACTGTACGTTGTGTTCTTTTTAAAAGTACCTGTTATTTCGAGTACGTGTATTCTAGTACCCGACGTTAACTGAGAGAATGTCATATCTTTATAAGTTTAAAGAATATGGGCAACTCTCATAGCTGCCCATATATCTTGATTAATATTTAGGCAGCTGGTGCAGCTGTAGCTGTAGGATAATGATTCATGACTTGCATTACATTATCACACTTATTGTAATAAATAAAATATCTATTACCTGCTGCAATTTCAGATCCCGTTAATGGGGAGCTATCTGCTTTTACTACAGGAATGTTCTTAGTATTAGCTGCAGGACTAACTGAACCTGTTGGAGAAATAAGAACTGGTAATTCAGCACTTGCTTCTGCAGGAGTGTGTCTAGCTTCAAATACTATTACACCTTCTCTTGGCAACTGACACCATACTCTAGGGCAAATTCCTAAAGTGGTAGCAGTATCAGTATCACTTACGCTTATTGTTGTTACTTTAGGTATTACTTGATCGAGTAAACGAAAATTAGTTCTACGCCCAAAGTAAGGATTAAACATGAAAGGAAACATAATTACCTCCTTTCTTTATTAAGCGCAACATCCACCTTCGTTGTATCCGTAAGGATATCCATAGCTAAACCCACCATTACATCCATAAGGATTACATGTTAAGTAAGCAGGAACCGGACAAGGTCTAATTTGACTTACAATGTTTGCAGTTTGTGCTTGTTGAGATGCAGATAATTGAAGAGCAGCTTTGTCTTCACGTAATGAATCGATCTTATTCTGCATTTCTCTCATCTCTAATTGACAGAACTTATCATTAATAATCTGAGTCTGAGCATCTATCTTAGCACCAAGAATGTTAAATCTTGTAGCATTTTCACTAGACAAGGTATTGAAACCTGAAGTAATAGCGTTCTGCAAAGTATTAGTTTGCTGACAGATAGACAATCTGTTATCAGCATTCATCTGAGTTAAGTTCAAATTAACTGAATCAATTGAACGTTGAGTTGTGCAGCAACAGTCACTAATAGCTTTGATAACATTGCAGTCACCTGCGTTAACTGCATTAATTACTCTTTCTGCAGAGAAACCTACTTCACCGCCAACTTTACCAATTGCATTCTGGATAGAACACAAAGCGTTGTCAATTGACTTAACGTCGCAGTTCAGATTAGTAGATAATGTATTGATTGCATCTTCATAGCAACAAACCAGTCCCACTTATTATGTTTCTCTGATTTTAAGTTTATGCCCATTTGATTGGCAACGGACGTTGTCTCTTCAACCGTCCAATGAGGACCTTTTGTACCATCCTCATTCTCCATACCCTCTACAGCGTAGCGAGCATGTTCCTCATCAAAGTGAGGGCCATTAATAGCTTCATACATATTTGCAGCCAATTCTGACTTTAAAATAGTGAAACCTTTCTCCAATAAGCTACCCTCATGCTTCTCTAAAGCAGTAGATAATTTATCTATAGCCTCTGATGGAGATTGATGGCGTTTGATTTGTTCTAATATTTTGTTCAAATGCATAGTTTCAATTTATTTATTGATTAATACTAAATTGAAATATTTTGCAATTATTTTGATATTTTGATAACCCTTGTATCTGTTACTTGTATTAAAGGGTTTGAATTAACTATTTGATAATGAGGAATTATATCCTTCTTAAAATTTAAAGTAAATAAGCGTCTAAAGAAACCTTTTTTACGCCATACTTTCTCTTCATGTATAAATAGATCTTGACGATTCTTTATATCCAGCACATGTGTGATCATGCTGTCTATTCTTTCTATTTTGATAGTTGTCAATTGATTTGGCTTTAACTCTACTGTAAAATTCCTGTCTACTGGAATCTCTTGAGTTATTGTATCAGAAATAATAGTTTCTACTGATGCGACTTCCTTTAATTTCTTATCTTTTATTTTAAGTTCTTTAGATTGTTTTCTTAGTTCTTGTACTAAACTATCTTCAGAATGCTTGAAGTCATCTACAGTTAATTGTAATACTTTGTTTTGTTTCTCCATTCCTGAGAGAGCCTTCTCATAGTAATGTAAATTCACAGAAGTTCTAGCTAACGCATTATCTAGATTATCTACCTTTTTATTTAATCTGTAATTATCAAAACCTAAAACTGCTATCAATAGTATAGCACCTAATTTTATGTAATGTATAAAATTCACTATTTAATCTTTTTAACCAATTTTCTTATCTTAGGCAAATCTTCTCTATCTATAGTAATATCAAGATACTTTTCGCCTTTTTTACGTATGAACTTATTTAGAAGTTTCCAAGGTCCATCTGGATATAATGTAGCTAAGTTTTCTATAACAGACCATAGTTCTACTCCAGCAATAAGTCCTGCAAAGAATTCTACTAAGTGAGCATCTATAGATACTAGTATATTAGCATCTATTTGATTTGCAAACCATATAATAGCACCGCACCAACCAAATTTGCGTAAGGTTTTCCATAGTCTTCTTGATTCAAACTTTTTTTGATTTTTAAATGCTATCTTACCACCTAAATATGCATCTACTAATATTATTAATAATAAGATAAATAGAACTGTCCATAAGGGTGTAAAACTACCTGCCACCCAACTAAATGCTCCTGTTAATAAGCAAGAGATAAATTTGGCTGGACCATCATTAAATAGTTCTTTAAAGTAGTTCATACTAGATACTCCTTGGGACAATAAAAAATAGTGATGAATTTTATTTAACATAATAAATTGATATGAAAGGAAAACAAAAACGCTAACCAAATTTTACTTTAGTTAGCGTTTGGTATTTTTTGATATGAGAATTGACGCTATAACGTCTTTAGTCATCAAAAGTTCTTCTATATAAATTGACACTATCCTAAGTAATAGCGGTTATTTGTCCACTATTTAATTCCTCTTGTATTTGTTCATAAGCAACAAAATCTGAATCTACTTGCTCTTTTAATTGCTTTCTCTTTTGTAGGAAATCTTTATATATGTCTATATAACTTTCATCTAATATTCCCAATAAGGCAGCATTGTAGTCATTCAATTTCTTTGCTTCAACATCTGTGCCCCATAGTTCATTAATACATGTTTCTAATATCTTATTAGCAGTTAATGTAGGCCATACAATCACTTCATAATAAGAATAACCAATATATTCATCTCTTTGTTCCGTTTGTATATCCCATCTATATAAATAGTAACCATTACTATCTCTTTCTATTGTACTAGGTATTTTATCACTATATATTCTATTCATATTATTCTGTAGTTGTAGTTATTTCAGTTGATTTATATTTTGGGAAAAAGCAAAGGCGAGACCCGATGTTACGACCCACAGCGGAAATCGCAAGATTCATACTCATGCGAGTGAGGCCCCCACCCTGCCCTTCGTCCGCACCACCGCCAATCAGCACCGTCTGCATGCGGTTAGCCGATGTGTCGGTGTAATAATAGTCGCACCAGTAGGTAGAGGAGCTACCGCCGACCTCCGTGGCCACTATATCGCCATCTTCCCCAAGCAACATTTTCTTGGAATAACCATTTGTCCGGCAGATATTTCCCTTCTTGTCATAGCCAGTGTAAGAGGTGTCACTGAAATTCGATGGGTCATCGGTAGTCCATAATATGGATAATCCCGCATCGCCCGTGGTGACCTGTATATTGGCCCCGTCAATGTATTTCCACAGATGTCCGAACGGATTCTCTATGCCACGATATCTGTTAACCATCAATGTGGCGTGAGTACCGCCGGAAGCGTTCTTCACGACATATGCCTTCTCTCCCGAGCCATTCCCGAACTCGTTGGTGTAGCCGCATGGTATAAGGGGATTGGCGTTGTTGAAGTTAGTCCAATCCGTCATTTGTGTTGGTCCCGGACCTAGGCCACCTTGGGCGAAACCGTTAGCGTCCTTTTGAGCATTAAACGGTTTTTGACTATTTAATGTAGCATATTCTACTGCAAATAACCAGAATAGAGTCTTATGTGCTCCATACGTGTACATTTCCCAACCACTACCACGTTTTCTTGCAGCTTGGCGGAATTGGTCTCGGGTAAGGTTGGTAACAGGGCATCCTAGCAAGGAACGGTAGGTATCATCCCATTCAGCGGTGTTGTCACCACCTCTAAAATTAATTGAATTAGGATCACTTAATTTACTAGCTCCAGCCGCCGAACATAATAAATTATCGGTTCTATACATTCTGGCTTCATATGTTGAGATATAGAACTTATCTACATGTTTATACCCAGGTAATGGAATTTCGGACAACATCATCCTAAATTTAGTGCCATTAAAATACAATTTATACCAATGTTCAGGTATCTCTGTCATAACAGCATAATCCAAATAGCTTCCACCCCATGAAAGCTCATTATCCAAATATTCTTTAACTCCACCATCTCTATCCAACAAACACCTTCTCATCTTACTCTGGATAGGTAGTTCTCTATGCAATTGCATATTACCTACTCTAACCCCATCAGGACTAGATGATGCAGTATCCCATTCAACTCCGTATGCATATCTTTCTTCTAAATCTGGAATATCTTCCCATGCAGGAACCCACTCGGTGGATAAGTCTCCATACTCAAGCTTGATCTTGTGGATGGTGGAAGTTGATGTGCCAGTTTTAGGAGAACTAAATACAACCATATGTGTGTTATCAGCTACTGCATCTCCGATATTAGTAATCCATTTAAAAGTCTTACTGGCCTTCCCATTTACAAAGTCAGTCTTACTGAACTGAGCCATAGAATCTACTGCACCAGTAGAGTTATATATAGTGAACATTTCCTTATCATCACCCAACTCTCCAAAAATAGTCAATGTTACTTGTGTTCCTTTAGATATCGGTTCAGTTAGCCAATAATCAGCCATCTCATACTTGGAATTACTCACCTCCTTCCCCGATCCCAGCAACAGGTTCCTCCCGTACACGGGAAGCTTTCTATACTTGCCATCATTCATTAAAGCTTTTGATCCGTCACCTGTAGTATGTATTATTACTTCCTTAACATTAGGATCAGTAGAATTATCTGTAACACTTGCCTGTATAGAAATTCCATCAGTTACCGGAATTAAATAATCATTATTGATCTGAGTTTCCACATCTAAATTCTGACGTATCCACATTTGTATAGAACAATGATTAACCCCCATAGTTTGTTGCGCATAAAACCAAAAAGAATTATCACCATTGGTGTTATATCCGCCAAAAAGACTTGATATATACGCAGGATTATCTCTAATTGGGAGTGTATTAACAAAACCGTTTGGAAGCTTCTCTAGTAATGTATTATAGTCTTCTTGAGATATAGATGGAGTATCGCCGTTTGCCACTTTCATGAAGATGTCAAATACCGTATAATCCGCTAAATCAGCTTTAGTAGCTAATTGATCATCTACATATTTTTTGTTAACATCTACGGTAGGTATGGTGGGTCTATTAGTAAGATCGTTGTAACTACCAGATGTAGCTACAGTAGATAATGTAGGTTTATTTAATATCAATGCATCTCCTTCTGTAGCATTCCAATCAGCATTAACATTTACTTCAGCACCAGCAGCAATACCATTCAATTTTGTCTTATCTGAAGGCAACATCAAACCAGCTAAAGCTGTAGTAGATGCAGGAAGATTTAATTCTATATTTTCTACTACATTGGTTACCAAGTTCCTTTTATCCAGAGTAATAGAGATACCTGTTGCTGTAATATTCTTAGCAGCAGCTTCAATTACTTCATTGATGTTTGTAACTTTAGTTTTATCTGCAGTAACATAGTCATTAGTACTTAAGCTCTTACCTTCTACTTTATCAACTTTAGTATCAATAGCATTATATACCTCAGTAAAGTCAACTTCTGGTATATTTACTACAGACCATACTCCATTCTGCCTAGCATATTGCTTACCATCTTTAGGTGCTTCTTCTACTAGTTCCCGACCATGATCACTACTTAAGTATGGTATTTTAACCCATTCCCCATTATATTTTACTTTAATTACCATAATTAAATATTAAATATTTGTTTGCCAATTGTTTTAGCTTCTGTTCTAAGTGTTTGAAAAGATTGCCATTCATCATATCTGGTAATAGGTTGACTGCCACTAAGCAATTGTTCAACCATATTAGATTTTAATGCTGCTTCCTCATCTGCACTATATCTAGTTCTGATAACCTTACTTACGAAAGAATCATAAGTTGGTTCTTCATTGAATTTTAATTCATAATAAGCATAACCATGTATATCTTCAGAATTAATTTCTTCAATATCCCATCTAACTGCCCATTCATTCATTCCTAGGTATTCTATTACTTCAGGTATATGATCACCTTGTACTTTCTTTAATTCCATAACTACTTAATAATTTTTGTCTATAATCTTTAAAATTATAAGATCTCGTAAAGCGATACCATAAATTATGACAGTTTCCATATTTACACCATCCCCAATAAGCTGCTAGTGATGTTAACCTCTTATTCTTACTTTTATAACCTAATTTATAAATAAACTTCTTTTTGATATCTTTCCTGAGTAAAGTATGACCATGGTAAAATACATAACCAATAAAATCTATACCTCTTGCTTCTACAGGAAATATCTGCCAATTACGTTTTACTTTTAGTTTCAAGTTATCAGCTAGATATTTTTCAATCTCTTGTAAGCAATATCTTAAGTAATCTTTATCTGGGTGTAATATAACAATATCATCACAATACCTGTAATAATATTTTATTTTTAATACTTGTTTAATCCACCTATCGAACCAAGTCAAATTCAAATTTGCTGCAAATTGAGATATGTAATTTCCAATTGGTAAACCTTTTGGTGTAGAATAAACTACATGATGTAATAATCTTAATAGTTTCTTATCCTTAAATACCTTTTCAAATTGTGAGTATAACACATCTTGATCTACAGAAGGAAAGAACTTTTTAATATCTAATTTTAAACAATATTTTGTGCCCTCTTTATCAGCTTTTAAATCTCTTTTCAATCTCTTTACTCCATAATGAATACCTCTTCCTTTTAAACAGTTGAAGGTATCTGCAGTAAATCTATTAACAAGGTAAGGTTCTATAACATTCATTATAGCATGATGGACTATTCTGTCTGGATAATACGGTAGCCTATATATCTCTCTTTCTTTATTACCACGATCGGCGATGATTGTATATACGCAATATTCCGAAGTACGATACGTATCTTCTATTAATGCCTTTTGTAACCGGACCAGATTTTCATATGGATTCCTGTCAAATTTCTTAACGCCGTATCTTTTAGTTTCACCTAATCTTGCCTTTTTGTCGGCCCGGACCAGATTTTCATATGATATTATCCTATTAAATAAATTGCCTATTCTTTTCATAAGCTATTTTGGTGGTAAGACCCGTTCGCCCAATACTACTAGGGTCTCTTCAAAGCACCTGTTATCTTTTACCTAGAGGTAAGGCTGATCTAAGTTCAACAAACATTTTTGTAAGTATCTGAAAGTATCTGTTAGTTCCAAAATTTCACTGATATTCGTCTATGAATTCGAGGATGCATTATTAGCATTAGCTATGAAGACTCTGCATTGAGAACCATTATCTGAATTACCTGACTGTTTTTTCAAGTATGAAATAATGTGACAGCAGTCTTACTATAAAGTCATCTCATAGTAATTCTTTTAGATCCCGCCCTTGTTATTAATATTTAATTATCTGTATTACTCAGGACTATGCCTGCATTTTCTTAAATGTATCTGAATCAACTACAACAATCTTACCATAAAAGGCTAATCTTGCACCGAGATGCGTCCACGAATTCGAGGACGCATTATTAGCACTAGCCATGAAGACCCCGCATCGAGAACCACTATCCGACGAACCCGACCGTAGGAAGATTCTATTTGCTGTTGGATTAAACCAGCTATAATCGGAATAGTAAGTAGTTTCAGATCCACCATGTGCTGTAGGAACTACATCACCATATTTGCCTTGAGCTATGGCTTTAGTCCATCCAGAATATGCTGCTGTTGCAGCTGGATTAGGTTCATATCCTACAACTCTGATATTAGTAGCACCTGCTGCTTCAAGCTCTGCTACATCCTTATCTGGGAATGAACCTCCGTCATATACAACGTATTTACCTTTTAAAATGTTTATTCCTTGTACAAACTCCCACTTACTGTAATAGCAGTCTTCAAGTCCTAAGAAGTTAGTTGAGTAATATCCTGTATCTTCTACAACTGCAGCTTTACCGTCTTTATTACCAAGAGCTATTGTCCCACCAGTCTTACCGTAGTTATATCTCTTAGTACCTCCTGAACAAGTAATAGTGCTATTCCTTGTACTAATGTTAGTAGTCTTATAGTAAGCACAAAACATTCTTGCTATAGTAGCATGAGATCTATAATCACCAATACCCCATAAAGATCCATGTGTTTTAGCTGCTGTAACAAACTCAGCCATTGTTTTTGAAGCTGCACTTGTCTGTGAAGCTGTACTTATCAACATACCTTCTATGTTTATCGATCCTTCAAATGAAGCTAATAACATTTCAGGTTCTTCAATGTAATTACTATCTATTTGCTGTTCAGATATATAGGTTCTCCAAATGCCAGGGCTTCTCTCTATAGTTTTGTGATAGTATTTTGGAAAATAAACCATTCTATTTTGATGGTTGTTCATAATTGTAATGTTTGTACTATCTGGCCATTTAGAACTATCTTCTTCGTTACAATAACTAATTAATGCAGCATCATCTCCATATGGTTTAGCAATACATCTCTTAAACTTACTTTTTAATGATTCAATTACATTTCTATTACCACCTGTTGCACATGTTGTGGATGAATTGTTTTCATCATTTTCATACCAGTATGCTAGAGTATCTTCTAGATTAGAAGTATCTACTAATGTTTTATAATACCAGGTTCCATTATAAGAACCGAATAATATGGAGCTTTTATTAATTAAATTTACTTGACCTGAACAATATTTTGGTAATCCTGTTGTGTTATCTTTTCCATCATTCGCATAAAGATTCAAAACACACCACCCCGAAACAGCAGGAGTAATTTCTCCTTGTAGCAATACATGGGAAGTTTCACCAGTATAATTGTTTATTGCCCATTTACATAATGCAATCAAAAAATCCTCTGTCGGATAGCCAACTGTCTTATAATCTGATCTTAATAAACCCTGACTTATTAAATCAGTTATTTTTGGAAAATTAATATATAATGCAAGATTACCATTTTTATATCCAGCATGATACCCATCTAACAAATCAGCATCCAAACCACTACCTGTACCATCATTACCAGCATGCCATACTTTACTACCATTTACAGTTAAATTCTTTGCTTTTACTTCAAGTGCATTTAAATTAGTGGCATTCATACCACTTATTGTCATATTATGGGTGTCTGCACCTGAAACACCATACTGTAACCATAACCCACTGGTAGGATTGTCAACAATTCTCCATGCTGTATTTTTATTTGAACTTGACCCCCATATAAAAGCTGAATCTTCTGTAGAACCAGTTGTAGAATTTAATTTTATATTATATTTATTACCAGAGACATGTAAATTAGCATCCGGAGCAATTGTACCTATACCAACTTTACCATCAGATGTTATCCTCATTCTTTCAGTATGAGAAGTAGCAGTTCTAAATAAAATCGTGTTTCCGTCTAAACACGAGAAGTAGCCATTAGAGCTAGCACCAAAACCCAGATAGAAGCCATTTTGATCATTTATTGACAGTGTACTAATATTTTTCCCATTAGTATCTTTTATATATAAAGATCTATTATTGTTCATGTAAACATCATCCACGTCACTTATATTACCTCTAACGTTTGCACTACCATCAAATGCTTGTCCCCATATAGTTCTAGCAGTAGCTAACTTAGTAGCAGTTGCAATATTATCAGAAGCAGTTAATGCAGCATCAAGCTTAGTCTTATCAGCAGCAGACATTACACCCGCAGTAGTAGTAGTGGCTTTGTTGATTACTACTGTATCAGTACTTGCAGAACCATTCACTGGATTCTTCTTAGATAAAGTAATAGTAGCTGCATTAGCATCTGTAACAGCACCAGTACCACCAGTAACATAATCAGTTAAGTTTGTTACTTTAGTTTTATCTGCATTCGTATAATCATTTGTTGAAAGACTTTTACCTTCTTCTTTCTGTACAAATCGTGCATCTGCTTGTGCTTGACTATAACCATCAAATGTAAAATCATAGTTTTCACTAGGATCTAACCACATGATCTCTTCCTCAGTAGGTTCAGTATCTGAGATCTTAATATCCTCTGGTATAGTTACATTCTTATTTACAGCATTCAAAAGTACTCTTTTAGTAATAGTCTCAATCTTATTAACTTGTGCACCTGCTTCAATACCTTGTAACTTTGCAAAGTCTTCTTTAGACATCAAACCATTAGCTGTCAATGATGCTAATTCAGCAATACCACCTAAAGCATCCCAACCTTCACTTGTCCATGCGTAGTTGGTATCATTTTTACGAACATTCCACACATCACCAATTACATTACCTTCAGTAGGCAAATCTTCAATCGTATCTACAGATCCTTTGAAAATATATACAGAAGTAAATTTACTGTCTACTTGGGATTTATTATAGTAATTGTTAGCAAGGTCATCTGCTACTACCTTTATGTTAGCATCAGTTTGATCCTTAGTATAATACCTAGTATCATGAGTATGAGTAGTTACTTCACCTACTAATACAGCTTCAATAGCTGCTTTACTAAGTTCAGCATCTTTACCGGGTTCTCCTTGAGGTCCTTGGAATCTACCCATGTTAACCCATTTTGTACCATTCCAAAAGTATAAGTCTGTACCAACAATATAAGAATCACTAAGTTGTGGATCTACTATAGTATCTAAATCTTCTGGACTATCAAGACTACCTTTTAAGATAATACCTGAGGATGGCCAACCTGTGTTTACATATACATCATTAACTTCATCCCAAAGATACCAATAACCATCATCTCCTACTTTGGGAGGATTGTCTGCATATTCTTTAGCTCTGTTTGCTTGAGTATTAGCATTATTAGCAGCAGTAGTTGCATTTGTAGTAGCCTGTTGTGCAGCTGTTTTAGCCTCATTTACGGCAGTTATAGCATCAGCTGTATTCTTTTCCCTTGCAGCCTCTTGAGTCTCTCTAATCGCCTCATTTGCCTGTCTAGTGGCTTCATTTGACACTCTTTCCTGTTCTGCTGTATCACGAGCTGTTTCAGCTGCTATTCTAGCATCTTCGTTATCTACACGTTTGGTTTCAGCTGAAACTCTTCCCTCTTCAGAACTGATTCTCTTTGTTTCTTCCTCAATTCTTTTCTGCTCATTTGTGTTACGTTCAGCTTCAGCAGAAGCTCTTAATGTCTCTGCACTAGCTCTAGAACTTTCAGCAGATACACGATTAGCTTCATTAGTCTTACGAATCTCCTCCTCAGACTTTCTAGAGTTCTCTGCAGCAATACGCTCATTCTCAGCAGTTACCCTTTTAGTCTCTTCTGCTTTCCTACTATCTTCATTGGAGATACGTGTATTTTCATTGCTTACTCTGGTATTCTCAGCATTAACTCTACCTTGTTCTGCAGTAACACGTAATGCTTCTGCTTCCTTAACAGCTTGTTCAGTAGCTTCTACTTGAGCTTTAGCTTCTAATGCTTCTGCTGCTGCATCTAATGCAGGTTGTTTTAATGATTGAACCCACTCTTCTTCAGTACCTACGAAACCATGTTTTACTGCAACTTCATATGCTGACCAACCTTGAATACCTTGCATACCAGATAAGTCAACAATAAACTTCCAGCCTTCTTGAGTCTTTAAGTAAACTTTAGCATCATCAGGATCTTCTACATTACCAGTATTAATAAGTACATATTCACCTAACTTTACATCAGCAGTACCCCAATCAGCCTCCATTGCTGCTACTGAAGGATATTCCTTCTTGTAAGTGAAAGCATCACCAATAGCAGCTATACCAGTATTAACATATTGTTTAGTATCGTAGTCATAAATCCACCAATCATTATCTACGATCTTTGGTGGATTACTAGCAATTTCTTCAGCTTTATCAGTAGCAGCGATAGCATCATCAACTATACCCTCAATTTCTTCTACAGCTTGATTGGCTTTATCTGCAGCTTCATTTGCTTTATTAGCTGCATCTAGTGCTGCAACTGCTGCATCTTCAGATGCTTTACTTAGGCTATCAATCCAATCTTGTTCACTACCTTCGAAACCTAATTTAACTGCAATATCATAAGCACTAAGACCACGAGCTTCTATACCTGTATCTACATATACTTTGTTGATAGGATCATAAGTAAACCAATGATCATTCTCACCTATATATGGAGTCTCTGCAGTAGCTTTTACTCCAGTATCTCTATTGTCTACCCACCAGTTGCCATTAGAACCAATAAATGGTGGTACATAGTCATCTTTACTTACATCAAAGAGTACAATCCATTTTTCTATATCACTATTGTAAACTTTAATTATTCTACCTTTTGAATCTGCTCCCAAGTCAACCCAGTACCCAACCTGATCTGGATTGGGTACGGTTATACTTGCGAACCATTCATAATATACATTATTCTTAATCATATTATAATGAGTATGGATTATCTTGTTTTATTTTTTCTACTGCTTCTCTCCATTCTTGATATGCTGCTGCGGCTTTCTCTTCCTCTCCAAATTCTCTGTACTTTACATAAGCCATATACAATCTATCTGTACTAGTATTATATAAATTCTCTCTACGCTTTCTTATTTCTTCATTAACTACAGCTGTATCTCTAGGAATCATATAAAAAGCATTATATAAATCTAGATTAGGATTGGCTAAATTAAATTCTATTTGTTCACTAGACGGATGCATGTAACCTCCTTGAAGTAATCCTTCGTAAGAATCTACAAATTCACTTTCTTTTAATCCTTTGTACCAATCCTCTGGAGCTTCTATCATTCCACCTGAACAAAGTAAATATATCTTTTCTTCCATATTATTGAGCATAACCGATAATTACTAAATCTATTGCATCATCATGATCACCAACGTCATGTCTATTATTATCTGTATCCACACAAACCATTTTAAATGAACTAGAAGATGTAGAAGTTATTCCCACAGTTCCTCTAAATCCAGCAGAATCTGAATAAGGAGAATTACTTCGTGCTTGCCCTTGCCATAATACTACATAATTTGTATGACCGATATTATGATATACTATATATTCCCCAGTACCACTTCTGTTTATAGAACTAACTTGACATCCTCCTTGAGAATAAATTGTTCCTCTTAAATTACTACCATAATGACAAATAGTTTTAACACCTGGGATATTCCATCCACTTAATGAACCTACTGATACGTTTCCTGTAAAGTTAGCGGAGGATGCAGAAATACTACCTGCTATGGTTGCACTGTTCGCAACAAGTCTGCCATCTTGGTATACTCTAAAAGGAGCCCAGAATCTATTTCCTTGCGCAGTACCATCATCAAACGGCTTACCTGCCCAAAATCTAACTTGATCAGATCCAGTACCAGTACCAGTAATACCAGCATTTGAAGATGCTGTACCATCTCCTACTGTTAGTGTACCACCACCAAATATCTTTAATGCTGCTGTAGAACTTGGTTTTCCATTTGTTACGGCATTGTTACCAAACGACATAATTGGCCAGCCATTGTTTATATCAGATTCATATCTACCATCTAAGAAAAATCTACCACTACTAGCTGCAATACAATTATTATAAAAATCCATACCAGCAATAGTAGCTTTTTCAGCAAACAATAGCCCAGTAGCTATAGATTCAAAAGATGCTCCAAATGAAGACCAATATGATGTATTACTTCCTGGGGTTACATTATTAAAAGATGATAAACCTCTTCTTCCGTTAGCAACCATATAATAGACACTACCATATTTAACGACATCTCTTACATCAGGGTTAACTGTCCATGCATAATACTTACTAGAACTGTATTCTCCACGATAACTTAAAGATGGACCATTCCATCCATCTGAACCAGGTGCTCCAGTATTTCCTTTATCCCCTTTATCTCCTTTATCACCCTTTTCACCATCTTTACCAGAATGTGGTAATGGATCAGTCCAGTATCCACCTATACTTTCATCGTAAGCCATTTTTCCAGCATTTGGATCATAATTACCTGAACTAATCCAAGTAGTTTGAGATGAACTGTATTTTGGATCTGGATACCATATATATCCTCCAGAAGTTGCACCACCAGAAGAGGGTCTATATGTAAATGTAGGTCTACTAGGTTTATTACTAGCACTCGAAGTATTACAGAATATTTGTATAGGACTATTACCTACATCACCGTTTACTCCTGCTTTAGATTTAGTGACAACAAAATCAACACTATCTACTACCTTATTACTACTTGCTGGTGATATAAAATCTATCCTCCACATGGCAGAATCAGAAGTCAATGATGTACACTTGATTGTTTGTGTACTTTGGGTATAAGTTACACTACCAGTACCAGTTTGTAAAGAAGTAGTAAGTTTAAAATCAGTAATATCTTGAGAACCATATTTCAATCTAGCTGTAGTAGTAGCTGTAGAATAATCTGTTACTACTCCACCTGAATCTGCTGGTACGCCAGTATTTTCATTTGTAAGGATACCTCTATATACATTTTCACCATCACGAACATTATTAATAGTCATGAAATCTGAAAATTCTGCTCCTGCTCCTGATACCACACATTTAAAACTAATTTCATCTTTTTTTGTACTAGTGAAATAGATACCATTATAACTAACTACTAATGTACTATTTGTTTCATTAGCTAACAATTGCCAATCGTATGTACCAGCTATCGCCCAATACCATTTATAAGATGGATTAATTATATTAAATGAATCTGCAGTAAGAGTGATTGTAGTGTTTTCGGGAACAGTTTTACCTGTTTTATAGTGAAAGAATTGTTCTCCAGACATATATACATATGCTGCATCTTCTCCATTAAAACCATTCTCACCATTAGCTACTTTATTAACGTACCATGTCTTAACTATAGATACTCCATCTTCTAATGTTACATTTAAATCTATACTAGCCTGTTTCTGACTTATTGAAGTAAGGGTTACTTTAGAACCAGTTATACTTACAGTAGCTCCACCAGAAGTAGTAGAATATGTTATACTTTTAATAGCAATTGGATTAATACCATGATATGCGTAAACATCTGTAGTAATAGTAGACAAATCTACTAATGGTGTAACCCCATCTGCATCAAACGGTACTGCAACTGTACCATTACTTAAGTCAATATAATATGCATCAAGACCTTCTGCACCATTAGATAGTTTAGCTAATTGGGTATCATCATAGTAAGTAGTACCATCAGAATTTGTAACAGTACAACGAATACTCAATGTACGAGAATCTGTTGGCATTGCAGTATATGGGAAGTCTATAGAACTTTGTGTAGACAATTTGGTTCCTTCTGCATTAAGCATTTTCCATTCGTATGTAGGATTTTCCATCCCATATACATTTGCAGTTAAATGAATAGTTCTTGGAGTAGGAGTTCCTGAGAAATCGGGAGTATCAAATAAAAATAACCGATCGCCTACAATTTCTACCCATTTAGCTTTATCGTCTCCTGACTTACCATCTTCACCTTTTGAAACTTGCTTTTGCCATTGATCATCATTCTCATTTGGTTCATCTTTAGTGCCATTAGGGTCCATACAAATCCACAAACTACCTTTATGACTTACTTGATCATAATAATAGTAAGTATTGCCAGAAACCCAATTACCTCTATATACAGGTACTCTAACGATTCCTGTGTCAGAAGTTTGATAAATTGTACCTACAAATTTGGTTTGATCACCACCAATTACAACTCTTTCTCTTACCACACCATCCTCATCAGCTAGAGAAAAAGTATCAATATTCTTATAGTAAGAGATTCTAGGAGCATTATCACCTTTAGCACTAATAAAAATTGCATTGCGTCTCTCATCCATTTGTAAATTGTAGTCTGGATCAGATTCGTACATATGACCTAATTGTAATATTTCATCATCTGCTTCTGGCTTACCACTACCTGGCTCGCATACGTCTTTAGACAACGTGATATAATTACTACCAGTAGCATTTACTTTACGCCAATATCTCTTAACATTTTTACCATCAAATTTTTGGCATATCGCTAAGTCATTAACTATAAATTGATTATACTTAGTACCTTCTTGATCATCAAAGTAGCATTTATAAGAATCCGCTAATTCTTCTACTTCGATACATTTCATATCTGCTACAGTAACTAGAATATCACCACCTACAGCTTTAATCTCATTTACTGTAAGTTCATTTATTGTCATATTACCTCTAACAAACAGATTGTCTAATTCCATATTCCATTTGGAACCTAATGGATATAAACTAGCTCCAACACCATCCCAACCAGAACGAAATGTGTTTCCTGCTTGTAAACCTTGTAACATTGTTATTCTACCATCCGCAGTATCTCCATGCTTATTTAAATAATCTTCTGCAGTCTTTAAAGAAGTATATAAGAAGTTATCTGCTGGAGGAGTACTTTCTCCATACTTGATTACAGGTAAAGAACCAGAACTACTAGCCACTGCTTCTACTTGATTTTCAAGTTTAGACAATGCTTGATTTAATGTATCAGATGTAGCCAACGGAGATGCATCATTTGCTTTATAATAACCAGATAAAGGAAATATTGTAGCGGTACTTTGGGTGTGATAGCCTGGAGTAGAACCACTACCTCCACCATTTGCAATTACTTCTGCTAAAGCAGTGATAGTATTCTCAGCTACAGTAAGTCTACTAAGTGCATCTTGTAATTGTTGTAATGTAGATCTATTGTCAATATCATCTATCCACTCTTGCATAGTACCACCAATCTCTGACATATCGGTGTCATGCTTAGTATCTAAAGTAATGATCTTATTATTCAATACATCATAGTAACTAGTGATAGTACTATTAAGATTAGTAGTTACACTAGTATCCCCTTCTACTATCTTATTACTAAGATCTTTATAGTTATCATTTACTTTAGTATCTAGTATCTCAACATCTTCTTCTACAGCATCTACTCTCTCATTAGTAGCAAATGTACCTGATAGTGATGTAGTAAAACTTCCACTAGTAATATTTTTATTACTACCATCTTGTACAAGGGTAATGAGGTCTTGCTCTTGCAGTTTAGTTGTTAGTTCAAATTGTGATATCTTCTTATTCATATTACTCTTGGATTATATGTTCTTCAATTTCTGTAAGAATACAATCATTATCAATGTCTTGTATTTCATAGAAATTTATTTGTTTCTTTAAACAGTTAATGTACCCACCAATCTTAATCAAATCTTCCTGAGTAAAAGGAAAATCTGGATCATTTTTCTTTAAGTCAGATTCAAGTTGATTATATATAACTTCTAAATGAGGAATAAGTACGATATTAGTAACAGATGTATTATCAATATCAACATTCATTTTGGTAGAATCATTAATCTGTTTACCTACCTTATTTACATATTGTGCATGATCCATTACTACAGTTTTTACAAGTATTACAGTTTATTGTACAATTACAGGTTCTCATACCAAGTAGGTTTAACATCTCTTTATAATACATATCGGCATCTTCTGTTAAACCTAAGTTCGTTGCATTGTCATATAATTCCTTCTTAAATAAGAACATCATAATACGCTCTTTCATTTTGTTATCAAGACAATTATGACAATATCTAGTAAGTAATTTTACTTCCGCTAAGTATAATGATTCTTCCATATTTTTTAAAATAAAAAAGGGAGCATGGGGGAATACCCCAAGCCCCCTTGTGAGTTAATAAGTTTAAAAGTTAGGCCTTAGCAACAAATGCTTTCAATGCTGTTTCAAAAGCAGAATCAGAAATTTCATCTTTATTAACATAAATCTCTGCAGATAGCGGAGTAGTTTTGATGTACTGATTATCATTGCTCAAATACAAGTTATCCCACTCTAAAGTAAGAGTATCGTATTCTGCACTCAAATCTGATCTAAATTCAGGAGCAATATACGGATAGATAGCATTAGCACGGTACTGAATACCTTCGTAACCAAGATTCCAATTCTCACGATCTCTTACGATATAAGCATTACCACGACCCGGAGTACCCTGAGTCTTAGCAATCGTCAAATTAGAAATAGGATACATTACATTACTTAACAAACCAGAAGGAATTGTTTTCCACATGAAAACATCCATAGATACTTGGCAATAACCAGCATCTAAAGTAATTCCCTGATTGTACGGAATTTCCTTTGCAGTTAATGTTAATACTGCAGCAGAACTAGTAGCTACTACTCTGGCCTGTTTATGGTTATTGATTTTATTCTTGAAAGAAGTGATCAAATCTGTTGCATTAGTAGTTTTAGCAATTACCTCATAAGTATGAGTAAACTGACCCGGAGCTTCGTGAATGTCATTGTAAACAATGCGCAATACATAGCGATGTCCTACTTCAGGAGTAACATCAGTTGCAGTAATTACTACTTTATCTTCAGCTTTATCAACAAACTTAGTGAATACCATAGACGGCTTAGAACCTTTCTGAATCGGCATACTATAGTTAATAACCGATTTTGTAGATTTTGTACCCTTTTGATCGTATACATCTTCTTTACCAACACAAACACCAATGTAAAGTGCAGTGGCAGCCTCTGCCTCAGTTGCAGATTTAACAATTACTTTGTTCTCATTGAACAAAGCGATATCACCATCAACCAAAGCATCCACAGTAGTGTAAGAAGCCGGAGCTGTCTTAGCGATAAGTACTTTATTTACCTTTTGTAGCATTTTATTTAAATTTAATAGTTAAACATTTAAAGCGCTCAGTTTAACTTATTTTAGTTCTTCTACTTTGCTTTCGCATTTCCTCGTTAAACTAAACTTTTCGTATATTACTCCATACTATTTACTTCGTTAATATACGATTGATATCTAGGATTAGCCTCGTTCTCCAAATACAACTCAACCGCTAACTTTACTATCTCATCATGAGTTGATGCTGGCATATCCTTATACTCCTCAAACGGAGCATCAGTGAGGCTAATCTTATTGGGCATTCTCAAGTAAGTGAGAATATAATTTCTTATATGGTAATTACCATCTGTATACAAATGAATAGTATTACCTTCATATAGTCTTAATGGTCTAGCGGATCTACCATGTAATCTATGTTCTGACAAGGTATTTTGTCTTTGCCTATCAATATTTTCTACAGTAGCCTCTAGCACATCTGTATTTTTAGTTCTTGGTTGACCACTTGGTCCTACAGGCCAACAATGATCATAACTAAATATCACAGCTGTTTCACCTAAAGTAGTCATATAATCTTCTGGAAGAGTAACTGTATACTCTTCTGGATAGGTTGTAAACTGATAAGACTTTCTTGTAACCAAACTACGAAGATCATCAATTCTCTTTTGATCCTGTTCAAAACCAGTTTGCTTAAAATTAATACCAGAGTATCTGGTTTTAATAAACTTAATTAAACCAGCCGTTAACCAATATTCAATATCTGAAGTAGTAGGTTTCGTTAGATTACTATCTAACTGAGCTATTTCTAATTCAAATGCTTCTTGTAAGTCAATGTACCTCATTATTGTTGATTATTTGGTTGTTTTACTTGTAATCTATATTTACCTTCAGTAATAAACATATTAACTGCTAAATCTACAATTTCACTATGAATTGATTCTGGTAGTTCACATTTACTAGCTCCATCAGTAGTATTAAATCTTAATGGTTTTCTATAGTAAGTTAATGTAACATTACCTAATGTAGTATATGCATCTACTGCTACTTCTATATAATTATATTTAGTAGTAGAATCTGATACTAATGCAACAGCAGGTTGCCTAATAATAGGTGTATTGTATGCAGTTTTAATAAACTTACCAAGATCCCTATACTTAACTAATTGATTGTCTACTCTAACAAAATCTTTATATTGTTTATAAGTACCCTTTACCTTACTAAAGGAATGTACATATAAGAAATATTCTTCAGTAGATACATATGGTAATCTGTATCTTGTAAAACCATTAAGAGTAGTACCTGTTGCGGTCAACTCTTTTTCTACTAATAAACTTTTAATAGAATCTGTATTTCTAGTATGTGTGTTGGTTTCAGTTTCCATCTGATCATCACCAACATAGTTCATCATTACATATCTATCTTGAGCTTCATTTAGTATTGAAAATATAAGATCAGAGTTAGGTTTCTCATCTATAATAAGATCTGGACTAATAAGTTGAATCCGTCTCTCGAATTCCATTTGCATTTCCTTACTACTCATATTACTCTGATAATTGTGCTACGTACTGTGGATGTGTTTGAGTTCTTGGAGATTCAATATTCTCAATCGCCATGTCAGCAGCTAATTTAACTACTTCATATTGCATATACTCTGGAATTTCATCTAGAGTAGACGTAATATCTTGATTATTAATCTTTCTCGGATATGCTAAATAAGTAATATCTATAGTGTAGGGACCTACCATGAGATCCCTATCTATAAATACTATTAACTTATTATCCTCTAGTATTGCTACAGGTTCTTCAATCCAAGGTTTATTATTATAAGTTTCTAAGAATCTAGTAGCTTGTTCGTGACTAATAAGTTTTACTGTAGCTATTTTATTACTACCAAAATGTAAAATTCCTTCTAAGAAGTACATACGCTTATCTTGAGTATCATCACCATAAGTAATACTAGATTTGAAATTATTCATAGTGAGTCTATTACTTATAGATTCACTTAGTAAAGACAATCCTTTATCAGTTTTTACTAAACCTTCTAAGTCTGCTACTCTTTTTATATTACCTTCAAATGGTATTCTAAGAGTATTATTACCAGTAGCTTTAGTAGCTATCTTACTTAGATATGCTGTATATAACCAATAATCAATTTCCTCAGGTAAGAAAGATGGACAGCCAGATATACCAATATTAACGGCATTTTTATCTGCTTCAATCTTAAATGCTATATGTGCTTCTAATACTGTCATATTACTTAGATTCTATTTCTTGCATGATCGCTAGCCTTATATCTTGATTCTTTTTATCATCAAGCATCAGTATAGCTTCATCCATACTTCGACCGATTACATCAGTACCATAGTAATACATATTCTTATTCTTACGAATAATATTTTTACTAATAGCTGCTTCGATCAAGTATTGAGTTTCTTTATTCTTATTATTTACCCACAACAACAGATATCTTTGTGGATCATTTTCAATAAGTTCGTTCAGCTTACTTTCAACTAACTCATTACTAATTGAATCTGACTTAATACCATAAAGTCTAAGACACTTACGCATCTCTTCAAGAGACATCTTAGTAAATGCTGAATAAGCCTCACGTTTAACTTTAAATTTCTTATTATTCTCTTCTGCTTCTGCTTGAGAATTACTTAACAAGTAGTCAGTACTTGGTGTAATATTACTAGTACCAAATGCTACTCTTTTATGATTTTTTAAGAATAAGTACTTTAATTCATCCTCTGGTTTTTCAGTATGTATATATAAATCCTTGTTACCTAACTTAATTGAATAAGTAGCCCAGAATGAACTATATGGTGCTAAATGACCTTCTGGATAACCAATAGCTTTTTCAAGTCTACGAGCATCTTCCTCTGTTAAACCAGTATATCTGTTTCCTGATCTAGTCCAATACGGACCAATATAATCACCACAATTTTTAAACTTTGAAATACCAACCCAAGGGTTAGTTCTAATAAATCTTAACGTTGCTTCCATATATTCTTAATTAAATATAGATTTTAAACCTGTTAATAAAAAAATATAGGGGCTATTACGCCCCTATAAGTTATATTGTATAATATTGGCGTACTTATACGTGCCACAAGCTTTCGGTTAGCCTTCGGCATCCATGATCAACTCACCACAGCCACGCGGATCTCTCAACATGATACCCATCTCACCTAAGAAGTGAACAGAGTAACCGTCTTTTGCATTAGAACGCAAAGTGTTGATAGATTTAGCAGGACCAGCAGGAGAAATAGAACCACCAGTATACCACTGCATGAATTCACGACCCTTACGTACTACCTTAACAATGTTTGCTTCGCCATCTCTACGACTTACATCCAAGAATGTAAAACGATAAGACTCAAGTGGCTTACCAGAAAGCGGGTGTGTCAAACGATTAAATGTAGTGTTGTCATACAACGGGAAGTGTTTTAATGTCAACTCAATACCATTAGTCATCTTGTATGTTACAAACTGACCACCTAAAGTTAACTCTTGACCGCTACCACTGATAAACTTAGTATCAATTACATTCATCGTAGCAGCTTTCTGCTTCAATACACGGTCAAACTCACGAATACCCATTTCACCAGTTAAGGCTACGAACTTACGCTCATTAGTACCAAGAATATTGTAAGACAGATCAAACAAGAAGTCCTCAAGCAACTCTGCTGTCAACTCAGTGTAATAACGTCTATTAGACGGTGCAATCTGCTCAAGCAAACCAGCTGGCAAGTAAACTGGACGACCATTAGTACCTTTCAAAGAGAAAGTACCATCAGCGTTACGATTTGACTTAGAGTAAACCATCATCATCTCACAACGTTTTCTCCATTCACGCATTGCCACCCATTCTTGATAGTCAGACCACAAATAAGATTTCTTACCTGTTTTAGGATCCTTCAATGCAATCCACAATACAGTTGCATAAGCCGTACCTGTAATATCATAACTCAAACGAGTCGTGAATAAGTAGTTACGCATCTTGAATTGAGTATTGTAGTTCAGGATATCTGCTTCTTCACTGTACTCCTCGTAAGCAGAACCAAGACGTGACATTTCACGACCAGCTAACAAATACTTACCCGGAACGTATGAACTAGACTGACCATCAGCGATGAACATAGTATAGCACCACAAGTTACCGTCCTGTACAGGAGCACCTTGAATACGTAATTGATATTCTTTGTCATCAAGTACTACAATAGCACCCGGACCAAACCATTTATCTTCTACCCATACTTGGATAGGTGTGTTGCCAATACCAGCCATGATTGTGTCAGCATTAGCAGCAGTAATTTCAGTACCCTGCCATTTTGCAGAGCGAATTGTTACAGCTCTATCGGTATCAATTTCAACATACCATTCGTATGTACTTTGATCAATAGTCATTACGTTACCAAGACCACCTGTGATAGCATCAATGGAAGTACCATAAGCACCGTCTTTTGCGGCAAATACGTAAGAAACAATACGTTCTACTTCATACGGTCTTGACAACATTGCTTCTGAAATCTTATTCTCGTCAATAAGATCTGAAAACCATCTACTTTTACCGATCTGTAAATTATTCAGAATTCCGTTATCCATAAATTAATTTATAATCTTTAATTATTGTTTAAACTTCGTGCTGCGATACTCCATATAGAGTTTGATGAACTAGTGTGAATTCTTTTAGTGCCTTTCGTAGCACCTGTTGTCTTTAAACTTTGTTTCAAGGTCTTTATAGCAGAGCTAGTTCCAATTTTTTTTGCAGTATCTAGCAAAGTGTCTCCCTTCATAGTAAAATAGGCAGACTCAATTAAATTTTTTACACTCTTAGAATAGTCTTTCTGATATTGAGTAAGACCATCTGAGTCCGCTTTAAAGATATAATTCAATAAAGCTTTTTTATCCTTTTCAGGAATAGCGATACCTCTGATATCTTTCAGCGATTTAATGTTGGTGACAACGTCATCGACAAATTTTTGTTGGCGCTCGATTCTTGCCTCATTTTGCTTTTCCTGATCAATCAATAGCTGTTCCTTCTTCTTTTCGGTAATCTCCTTCATTAGTTCAAGAGCTTCCTCTGCTTCATCTTCTAGAATACCAGCATCTTCATATTTTTCTAGTTTACTCTGGATTCTCTTCTCACTAAACCCTTTTTCTAATAATAATTCACGAATGATTTGCTTTTGATTACTCTCGATCGAAGTGTCAAAGTTATCAAAATCAATAGCAGTACTAACTTGAAAATAATCTTCTAGTTTACCACCATTACGAACGAATTCATCAATCTTAGCAACCTCTTCACTTGAATACTCTGGAGTTGAATTTTCTTCAATCAAATCCTTGAAGTATTCACATAATTCCTCTACTGTTTTAGGTTTCTGTGATTCTTCATCTTCTTCAAAGTCTAACCCTAATTCCTCAGTAATAGCATCAAAAAAAGCACTAACTTGAATACCTTCATTATCTAACTCCTCTTCTTCAGTAGATGTTTCCTCAACGGTTTCTACTTCCTTAGTTTGTTTAGATTTCTTTTTAGGTTCTTCAACTTCTACTTCCTCTTCCTCTATTTCTGTTTCCTCTTCAGTTTCTTCAGTCTCTTCAACCTCAGTATCTTTTTCTTCTTTAGAAGTATCTATTCCAAATACTTCTTTTACTGAAGGACCTCTGTTAGTTCTTTGTAAACGTTTGATTTCATCATCAGATATATCATCATTACCTGTACTAAACGTACCTGTTACTAGAGGATTGTTTAATGTTTCAGATGACAATGCATCTGCTACTGCTTCCCAACCTAATAGTGTATTACTATTGTTATCCATAATTATATTTAATTAGATTTATTAATGTTTCCACTTAGCGGCGTTCTTGTATACCGCTTTACATAAATTATAAAAAGTATTATTATCAAGATCTGATTTCATTTGATTAATTGCCATACAAACTAATTGAACATTATCTCTAGTATATCCTTTTTTGGAATCTATTCTATCAACACTTACATTAGTAGGTATTCTACCATTATTGAATATATATGTCATAGGTAAATTAGATATAGCACATAGTCCATTTTGTTTACACCATAATTCTCTTAGATAATCTAGTGTAATAGTACATTCTTGACCTTTCTTATTAGATCTTTCTAACACTCCATGATATCTCTCTAATAATATTCTATTCAGATCTTTCTTGCCTCTATTGGCAGCTTTTCTTTTTAAGTATTGCTGTTTCTTACAATCTTTACACCTACGATCTTTTCCATTGCGAAACCAATTGCTAGGAGAATTATCAAAATCTTCTTCTGGTTTATATTTATTACATTTATAACATAATAAATTCCCAACATCATCGTATTGTATAAATTTTGTTCTTAATCTTTTTTCCATCAACCTTTCTTTTTACCACCAAAATTCCTAGCAAAGTTAGCTTTTTTCTTCATAGCCGGACTTGCTTTACTACCTTTCTTTAATACTTTATTTGCATATTCTTGTACACCCATACCAGCCTTTTTTGCTGCAGCTTTAAATGTACCTCTCTTGCTTTTCTTGATATGTATTCCACCATTCTTATAACTTGGTACAGGATATAGTGGGTATACTCCTTCTAACTCTTTCATATTGATTATTTATTTTCTTGTTCTTCTCCAAAGAACATAGGTAATCCTAATGGAGCAGCCCATTCGATTGGAGTAAGATTATTCATTCTATTTATAAAACCTTGCTTATCTGGCCTAATATCATATAGAGTTCGTAATACTGGGTTAACTCTATTTGCATATTTACTACGATAAGATAAATACTCTTCAATCTTATCCTGAGTAATAGGATCTGTCCAGTTGTTAATAATACCTTCTTTTTGCATACCCCTTTTAAGCTGAATCATGTGTGCCTTATTTTCGCTAGGAGTAGTTAAGTATCTATATGTACTAGGATTAACATCCATCAAACTCTGCCTTATTTCATTATAACTCATTATGTTATCTCTATCTAGTAGATATTCCATATAGTTATTTGTGGCATCTGCACTATGTACTTTATTAACTAAAGCATCTGCTAAGTGACTAAGTTCATGATTTGCTGTTCCTTCTAGATAATAATCTGGATTAAGACTAATTGTCATATCTTCTATAGTAGGCTGATCTACTTTACCGGTAGTTCTACCATATATAGGATTCCCAGCACTATCATACATTTGTTGATGCTTAACATACTTACCTCTATTAGCCATATCCTGAAAAGCAATGGCAGATGCAGCTTTCTTATAATTTGTACCATAAGCTTTATCAACCTTTTCAAGAGTTTCTACACTACCATCAGTAGGCATAAATAAATCATTAGTAATCTTACTAAGTTCCTTATCATACTCCTGCATGTTATTATATTTTCTCTTTACTTCGGCAAACTCTTGATCATAATCAGCTTCAGTTTTAACCTTTTTACCCTTCTTCTTTTTAGTGATTGTAGGAGTAAAAGGCTCAGCATAGGATTCTGCAGTATATGCGTCTGTTCCTTCAATTGCTCTTCCTACTTTCTTTTTTATCTTCTTTATAGTTTTACCAACTCCCCAAGGTATTAGATTTAATGCAGCATCAATGGCAGCTCCAGCATAATCTCCTTTGCCTAAGTCTTCAATGAAGTTAACTGCATCTTTAATATAACCAGCTGGAGTAATATAAGCTTCTGGTTGAACTGCATTAACTGCACCTGATATTTTCCTTTGTCTTTCAAAGTATTCAGGAGTACCGGTTCTGTATTCTGGTGGTAAATCTTCTTTCTTTATAGTCTTATCTTCTTTATTTACCTTACCTCCATCCTTGAATTTCGGATAATACTTTTTATAATTCTCTGTATACCATTGAGCATCATCATATTTATCAGTTACAACAAAGTCACCAGTCTTAAATGCATTATCCAATGCAGCTCTATCATTATATGGGGGCCTAGTATAATCTACAAGTTTACCATCCACTTCTTGCACATACGGAACAATTAGACCTGTATTGTTATCTCCTTCCCAAGCACTTAATTTGTGTGTAGCTCTAGAATTATATACCAAATTAAATTTATCATCTACTTTGGGAAAATAAGGACTTACGTATTGAGTTTCCCAATCTTGTATTGTAGATCTAGTGGGTGATTTCAGTCTATTAACAAAGTTGGCATTGCTAGAATTAACGTGAGTTATTATATTCTTACCGCCATCTTCATATGTAGGAATAGAATCAAATTGCTCTTTAATATCAAAATATGTAGCATCAGGGTTATTCACCCTGACACTATCATATATCTGTTTTCTCTCTTTAAGAGATAGATCTTTCCATTTCATACTAGTAATATTTACTTACCTGTCTTACCTGGTTTACCTTTTCCGCCCTTTTTAGAGCCACCTTTACATCCCATAATTAGTTCTCCTATTTTTTAGATTTAGATTCACCGCTAACTTTATTTTTCAAAGCTGTGCGGGCCTTTAACTTTTCTCGTTCCATTGCAGCTTTATCTTTCTGAGCTTGCAACTTCTTAGCTTCCTCAAGTTTTTTCTTTTCAAGAGCTAATCTTTCTCGCTCAATTGTAGCTTTAAGCTTTTCAGCTTTTTCAGCTTGTTCAATCTTACGTTTTTCTAGCTCCTTTTTATTCTCTTCAGCTCTAGCTTTATTAGCTAAATCCATTTGTTTATTTACAGCATCAGATACAGCTTTTTGTCTAGCTATCTCTTGATTACCAATCTCAATTACATCAGGTATACCATTCATATCTTGATCCATATTTTCAGATCCTCTATATGCATTCAATTGAGCTACAGTAATCTTAGTAGCATTATCTTGATCAATTTTATATTTTTCAAGATCAAGCTCAGCTTCTTTAAGCATAAGCTCTTGTTCTTTAACTTGATTCTGCATCTGTATTAATTGCTGTTGCTGTTCAGCTTCTTGCTGTTGCATTGCTTGCTGTTGTGATAATCTTTGTTGTTCAAGCTCTTGTAGTTTACTCTTGATTAATGATAGATTATCCATAGTATACATTTCAGCAGCGTCTACTAAACTTGCACCATTCTGCATAGCAGGTTGAATTAATGCTCTAAGTTGTTCAATAGCTTGTACTTCTTTAGTGCTATCAGTTACAAAGATGTCGAAATCTTCATAAGGGAAATTATCAGCTAATGTTATGAATGCTCTAGTAGTATCATCAAATATGTAATTTAAATACTGTTTATCACTATCTTTCCATGCAGCTTTAGCAGTATTTAATAACATAAGCAATGCTTGTCTTTTCACCTGATTATGCATCCAGAATAATGGTTCTGTAATATGAGCAGATTGAATAACTGAACGTTCTACATTACCTACCAATTCAGTACTAGATATTGCCCCTTGTCTTTGTGGTGTTACTCCAGATAACTCTGAAGCCATTGATTCAATCTTATCTAGTAATTGAATATATTGAGCAATAACATTACCCATAGTAAGATCCCAAGTAGTAAATCCATTAAAGTTAGATGGTCTACCTCCTTCCCTACCTGGAATATCCCAACCTTCATCATATGGATTAATGAATGCTACTCCTAGTGCACTTAAATAATGCATCCATTTAGCAGTATCAATACCTAAACCTTTTGGTATCTGTGTAACATCCATTACAGGAACTTTACCTTTATCCCTAGCCATTGCTAATTCCATTCTATAGAATGTCGTAATGTACAAATACTGTAGAGGCTTCATAATACTAACTAAAGACTTAGGAGCACTATTAGTATTACTATAGACAATTCCTGTATATGGCAGTCGCTGAGAATTAAGATTTTTACTTGTAATGTATTGGTATTCAATAGGCTGAATTCCAAAGTAAAGATCATCAGCATTATATCCTTCCCATACTTCAATGATCCAATCCCATTCAACATTGACTTCATTACCAGTAGTCTTGTAATACTCATCTACTACAAACTCTTCCTCTTCTCCAGTTTCAGGGTTAACTATAGTAACAAAACCAATCTTTTTAAAAGATTTCCAACATACATGATATACTACTACATCCTCTGCATCTCCATAAGGATTATGATCAGGATACTTACTGTAGATTTTCGTATCAATATGATTCCAATCATCTACCATGTTCTTATCACCTAACCAATTCTTAGCTCCTTTACCATATTGACCAAATTTCTCTAGTAGTTGGTTAAGCTGTTTTTCATCAAGTTTATCATAAAACTCATCATATACCTGAGTATATGGCATAAGCATTTTATAACAACACATTGAAGCTTCATGAATAAACTCAATTCCTTCAGCATCATCAAACCAAAAGTTCTTTGGATTAACTCTATTCAAACAAGGCTCCCCATTCCTGATGCCTACATATATTACTTCTTCACCAGCAATTAAACCATCCTTCCAAGTTTTTACAAACTCATGATCAATATTCAAAGAGTGTTTTAGATAGTTTAGTGTATGATAAGCAGTAACTTCTGCTACGTCTTTATATTCCTTAGTAAGGTATTCCTGTATTTGCTCTGGGGTTTGTATTTCACCAGAAGATAATGCTTCCTCATACCTAGCCTGTTCTTCAGGACCCATTTTAGCCATAATAGATGCTTGAACATAATCAAGCAACATCTGTTTAGCTTTTTCCTGCATTTCACTTGCAGCTGCATCACTAGTCCTACATACTTTAAAATTAAATGGTCTTTTAGTTTCTTCACCAATTAATAAATCAATTTTAGGTCTAATAATGTTATAGTCCTGAGCTACTGCTGGAAAACCATCATCTTGATTAAAAGGATTTGTAACATATTTTAAATCCTTCTCACTGTATACACTATTATATAAATCATAGTATGTTTGCATCTCTTCATCAGTAGGTATTGAACTACCATTACTTAATTGAGATTGCCCTATGATATAGTCTACACATGTTTTTTTCCATTCTTCACTCTTTTGGCTAAAAGGTATTTTTTGTATAGGAAAGCTATTTACTGTGCGTTCCATATTTTAAAATGAAAATGTTAATATATTTGAATCAAATAATTTATTTGTAGAATCAGAAGTATCCTGTTCAAACCATTTATCTGTAAATATTGGTGTATCAAACAATCTTTGGTTCCTTTCTACTTCTTGTTTTTGCTTTACTTGAGATGTATATAGTTGCTCTCTATATATCATCAGTTGACACATTGCCATTATGCGGTCAAAATTGCCCTTATTGTTATACATTATTAATTCCTGTAGTAATGGCTCTGATAGTATAGACTCAAGCCTCATATGACCAGGTTCTGTTTCTTCCTCTAGCCATTCCTTAATCTTACCCTCACCCCAAAGTTTTATCTCTTTATTCATATGACAACCTTTACGTCTATTTACTTTGGAATCTCTTACTATATCCTTGATGATATCTGGTTGATCGGCTAACAAGTAATCACAGTGCTTGTTGTTAAAGTAAGCGAATATACCAGTGTTTTGGTTTTCTACCATAGCTCTAGCGTTATAGTACATTAAAAGTTTACGTACATTATCATAAAATTCTTCTGCTGTCTTTGGTCTACCAGTATACTCTGCTACCAATATGTCACTATAAGATTCAAAGTTCTGTATACGCTTGTATATAAATATAGAACCTAATGAGTTAGTACCTGATTGGTCTTGATCATACGGGTCTAAACCTGCTATATATAAGCCTATGGGAGGATCAGGACAAGGGTGTTCCCATATTACTATAGAACCTGTAGGATCTGCCATCTTTGGTAAAGGATACTCTGTAATATCACCTGTCTTTTTAATTACCCATTTAGGCACACCCTGTTCCCATACTAACTCACCAACTTGTTTATGGTTTTGTAACTTACGATTAGTTCTTATCCTAGCTAATTGCTTCTGTAATTCCCTTTTAGGGAATATGTTACCAGATAGTTCAGTAAAGGCTTCAGCAGGTGTTTCTGCATGTTCTGCAGTATATCTATCTACTTGTTGAGAGTCCTTAGCACTCTTTAATTCTTTAGCTCTTAGATTGAGTATGTATGTTCTAGCTTTATCATGAAGAGTATTACCATCCTCATCCATGTATAAGCGATTACCATTTGAATCACGTACATCCAAGTTAGTGTGTTGTGGTACAAAAAAACCACACTTCTTACCACCAACAGCACCTTCATCCCATATGTTATCAAAGCCAATACAGTTGAATGCTTCAGGATCATAGAAGGCTTCCCTTAAACCTGCTACGTTGTCACCCTCATCACCACCTGTACCAAATAAAAGCATTAGACCAAACGCAACTCCATCTTGTTCTACTGATGGTCTAGCAATTTCCCATGCAGCTTTTAATTCTTTGAATGAACCACCTTCTTCCCATACAATTAATTTAGCAGCTTTACCACGAACAGCATTTGGATTATCTTTAACAGATACACCCATTATTTCGGATTTGTAACCCATTTCTACTTTGTTACCAAATTCATCAGTAACAAGCATAGATGCTCTTTTACGCATAGCTGTATTGGCTACTTGCCTTTTCTTACCCCATGCTGTATTAGCATCAATGAAATCCATATAATCCCATGCTTTAGTCAAGTTACCATCTTCAGTAAGATATTGCTTATTTGATGCATATACATATGACTTTGAATTAGGGATAAGAAAGAAGTTACGGCACAACATAGAAGCGGTCTTGTACGAATAACCCTTACGTCTTGCTTTTGTAAGTACCATATGTTTACCTTGGTTCTCTGCTTCCTCTACAGCTTGAAAGAAGTAATAGTCATAATCATAGAAATCAGGGAATGCAGCTTGTCTAATCTTCTTAGTTTCACCATTAACAGTAGTATAAACAAGTCTTTGAATAGGGCAATAGTTTAAATAGAAATAGTTATACCCAGTAATGTAATCACC
>ENA-OOZY01000047-OOZY01000047.1-human-gut-metagenome-genome-assembly--contig:-NODE-47-length-101805-cov-8.982663_pt1 | contig 101805 bp, 99 predicted proteins | sample MGYA00241047_ERZ501410 | MGnify/ENA primary metagenome ERZ501410 (study PRJEB25962, sample SAMEA2042621) | human gut metagenome | biome: human gut; feature: human-associated habitat; material: faeces... | reverse complement strand
ATAAAATGTGAATTGCGCTTATTCTTTATGTTCGGAACAACTATCCTCGGCAAATGAACGTGAGGAGCAAAGCGACGAGCGTTTAGCACCGACAAGATATGAATTGTGGTTCTTCTTTTTGAGATTAAGTCATGAAATACTTTTTCGTCAATCTGCATAAATGCAATACACTTTTTCGACAGACTAACCGCTGTTCAATTCTATTTTGAACAGCGGTTATTTTATACTTTATTCATCTTTTTTGTATAATTGACAATGTAGATTCCAAGGCACACAAGCACAAGTGCCGCAATGCTTTTCAGACCGAACGCTTCCGATTCTCCGAGCAGAAACGCCGAAAGAATAAATCCGAAAACGGGGTTCATAAAACCATAAACGGCGATCCTCGATACCGGATAATATTTGAGCAGTGATGCCCAGAGCGAATATGCTATCGCCGAGAGTGATGCAAGGTATATCAGCAGCAGTACCGATTTCAGGTCAAATCCGCTTATCCTGCCGCCGAGCGCAAAGCCGAGTATTGACATTACTATTCCTCCGAGCAGGAATTGCCATGCGCTCATCATCATCGGATTTTCTTCGTTCGACCAGTGTTTCATCAGCACGGAAGAAAACGCATACGCCACGGTCGAGATAAGTATGAAGCCTTCGCCTTTGAGCGTAAGTCCACCTGCGAGGTCGCCTTTGCCGACATTGATTATAACAACTCCTGCGAAGCCAATAATGCTGCCGATGATCTTCGCTGCGGTGAATTTTTCCATTCGGAAGATAAGGCAGGAAACGATGAGCGCAACGAAAACATTCATCGCCTCGATTACCGATGCCTTTACGCCCGAGGTGTTGGAAAGTCCGATGTAGAAGAAAAGATACTGCAATATCGTCTGGAACATACTGAGTGAGAAGACTTTCGGCAGGCTTTTCATTGTCGGGCGGAGAAATTTTCCGCTTATAAGGCTTGTGATGATAATTGCGATAACCCCTGCGAGCGTGAAGCGAAGTCCTGCATAAAGTATCTCAGTCGGGATATCCTCGGACGAGATGTTGAGCCATGAAAATCCTATCTTTACAAGCGGAAATGCGCTGCCCCACAAAAGGCAGCAGAGCATCGCCGACGGCAGCACCATTTGAGGATTTTCAAGTATGCTTTTTTTAGTTTCCATTTATAAAGGGGTGACCTCCGTTACCATGGCTTTACTGCGCCGACAATGTCATTGATGCTGTTGAGGTGGTTATCCTCCACATATTTTTCAAGACCGTCGATTATCTTTACAGCTGCAAGAGGATCATTGAAAAGAGCAGCGCCGACCTGAACAGTAGAAGCACCTGCCATCATCATTTCAACAGCGTCCTCCCAAGTGGAGATGCCGCCCATTCCGCATACCGGGATCTTAACAGCGTTTGCGACCTGCCATACCATTCTTACGGCAACGGGGAAAACAGCAGGACCCGAAAGTCCACCGACATTATTATGAAGAATAGGACGCTTTGTGCGGATATCTATTCTCATTCCGAGAAGCGTGTTGATAAGCGAAACTGCGTCTGCACCCTCGGCTTCGACAGCCTTTGCGATCTCTGCAATGTTCGTAACGTTAGGAGAAAGCTTTATCATTATCGGCTTCTTTGTTGCTGCACGAACTATCTTTGTTATCTGAGCCGCACCCTCGCAGCTTACGCCAAATGCTGCGCCGCCTGCCTTGACGTTCGGGCAGGAAATGTTTACTTCGATCATCGGAACATCGGTCCGGTCGAGCTTTTCAGCAACTTCACGGTAGCCGTCAGCTGTCGAGCCTGCCATATTTGCGATGATGACTGTATTTTTTCCCATAAGGTAGGGAAGTTCGTGTGCGATGAAATGGTCAACGCCGGGGTTCTGAAGTCCTACACTGTTGAGCATACCCGACGGTGTTTCTGCGATCCTCGGTGGGAGATTTCCCGTGCGGAGTTTTTCGGTCGTGCCTTTTACGCTGATGCCGCCGAGCTTGGAAAGGTCAAAGAACTCTTCATATTCCTTGCCGTATCCGAATGTTCCCGATGCAGGGATAACAGGGTTTTTGAAGTCAACTCCTGCGAAATTTACAGCTAATTTATTCATCGAAATTTACCTCCTCGCCGTCAAATACGGGGCCGTCCTTGCAGACGTGGGAATAAAATTCCTCGCCGTCACGGATAGTTCTGCAAACGCAGACAAGGCAAGCACCTATTCCGCAGCCCATTCTTTCTTCGAGCGAAACCTGTGTCTTTATGCCGTTTTCTCTTGCGATCTCAACAATTTTTTTGAGCATTACGGAAGGACCGCAGGCGTAGATAACATCAGGCTTTTCCTTCGCGATCTCTTCCTTGAGAGCGTCAGTAACGAAGCCTTTTCTTCCTGCCGAGCCGTCGTCGGTGCAGAGGATAGTCTGTGCTCCCGTCTTGGCAAAATCATTCTGAAGAATAACAGCGGAGGAGTTTCTGAAACCGCTTATTACCTTGGCATTTGCGCCGAAGTGTTCAGCAATTGGAACCATCGGAGGATTTCCTATGCCGCCGCCGATGATTACAGCCTTGTTATAGCCGTCAAGCTTGAATCCGTTTCCGCCGAGCGGAGCGACAATGTCAATGAGGTCGCCCTCTGCAAGCTGTGAAAGCTCCTTTGTGCCCTTTCCTCTGACTTCAAAAACAATGCGGAGAGTTCCTTTTTCTTTGTCTATGCCGCAGATCGAAATAGGTCGGCGGAGCATAAATCCGTCAACCTTTATGTTAATGAACTGACCCGGCTGTGCAGCCTGAGCGGCATCGGGGCAGAGTATCGTCATATCGTAAATTTCTTTTGCAAGAGCTGTTTTTGATATGATAGGGTAGCAGCCTTGTGTGTATTTCATAATAACCTCCTTATATCTGATCGGAATGTGTACAAAAATCAAGCAAAAGCTGTAGCTGTTGAAAACAGGTTGATGTTGAAAACAGGTTGATGTTGAATACAGCTTTAAATGGATCTTACGCCGATTTTTTGTCTGCACATTCATTAGAGAGCAGTATTAATGCCTTTTTACTTTCGGTTCTATGCTTTTTGCGTAATATTCATCTGTGTCGGGGAGAATGAGATCGGTTGTCGAAAGATCGTCCATTGCGTTTTCCTTAACGCTGTCATTTTGCTTCTTGTCGGTTTCAAGCTTGTTCTGTTCAAGCCATTTTTCCGCAGAATCAGCCGTCACCTGAATGTTCGGGATAATGCCGAGCTGTTCTTTTTCCGCTGTTATATCAAGCATTTCCATTCGCTTTTCTTCTGTCTCTATTTTCGGAGCAGTTTTTTGCTCGGGGTGTTCCGCAAGCCATTTTTCACGCATTTTTGCATAATGCGAACGCCGCAAATAGAATACTGCAAGGTTAAAAGTCGGAAAACCCTCCTGCGTTACAAGATAATCAAGCTCTTTCAGTCCGCGCACCGTAAAATCGTTTATCCAGAAGCCTGCAAGAGCATAAACCATGAGCATGACTGCCCAGAAACCGTTCATATCGTCAAAAAGACCGAAGCCTGCAAGGATACCGAGTATAAGATGCGCAGGATAGATCACAGCCATTACCTTAGGAGCAAGTTTCAGATGGAATGTGTTTCCGAGGATCGAAAAGATCATCGTAAGCAGTGCGAGCGGAAATGTTATGAGCCAGCCGCTTGTGTTGTAAGCAACGCTTGAAATGTTTTTTCCCGTATCAACGATAACTTCATTTATCGTGTCGAGAAGATTTCCCGCAATTGAGTTGGAAATGACGGACGCAGACTTATAAAGAACCATAAGAAACGATAAATACATCATTGCTGCGCTGCTGATAAGCTCATAGATAAGAGAAATTTTGAATCCCCGCAGTGCAATGCGCATACGCTCACCGTTTATGTCGAAGTTCTGATCCCTCAAAAAAGACGAGTTAAGCTTTTCGTCCCAGCTCATAAATTTTCCCCCCTGAACTATGTCGGTATTTCTGTAATTTGAACTTATCCCAAACGAGCCTGTCCGTTTATGGGCAGGCTGCGTTTTTGATTATAATTCAGCGGATATATGCCAAACCTTCTTCCGCGGATACAAACTGACCCTTGCTGTGAACAAAGCGGAACGAAGTGAAGCGATGGCGCGGATCCGCCGCGGGGCGTTCCCCACTTAAATCTTTGTGATATCGACCATTTCGATGTCGTCAATATCCTTGCCCATTGCAAGTATATCAGCAACAGCGTTTGCGGTGTCGATAGCTGTAAGGCAGCAGATAGAACGCTCAACCGTCTTACGGCGAATCTTTACGCTGTCGAGAGCAGGAAGTCTGCCCTTTGCGGAGGTCGAGATAACATAGTCGATCTTGCCGCTGTCGAGGAGATCCATAACGTTCGGACCTTCTTCGGAGGCTTTGCGGACAACGTTCGCTGCGATCATATTTCTGTTGAGTATCGAAGCAGTTCCGCTCGTTGCATAAAGCGTGAAGCCAAGTCGCTCAAATTTTTCGGCAACGTAGAGGATCTCCTGCTTGTCGGTATCACGGACTGTGATAAGAACACCGCCGCCTGTTTTCTTGGTGAGGTCATAGCCTGCACCGACAAGTCCCTTGTAAAGAGCATCCTCAAAGTTGTGAGCGATACCAAGACATTCACCCGTGGACTTCATCTCAGGTCCGAGTGCAGTATCAACATCGTGGAGCTTTGCAAAGCTGAAAACAGGAACTTTGACAGCGATATATTCAGCTTCTCTGTAAAGACCGCTTTCATAGCCCTGCTGTTTGAGTGTCTCGCCGAGCATTATCTTTGTTGCGATATCGACCATAGGAACGCCCGTTACCTTTGAAATGTAAGGAACTGTTCTGGACGAACGAGGGTTTACTTCGATAACGTAAACTTCGTTGTTGTAAACAACATACTGAATATTTACAAGACCGATTACTTTAAGTTCAAATGCAAGCTTTCTTGTGTAGTCGATGATAGTTTCACGAATTTTCTTTGTGAGCGTCATTGCAGGGTAAACGGAGATAGAGTCGCCCGAGTGTATGCCTGCACGTTCGATATGCTCCATGATACCGGGGATAAGGTAGTCAGTACCGTCACAGATAGCGTCAACTTCGACTTCCTTGCCCATCATATACTTATCGATAAGAACCGGGTTTTCAAGTCCGCCTCTTGTGATGATAGCCATATATTCGATGATATCCTGATCGGAGTGTGCGATTATCATATTCTGACCGCCGAGAACGTAGGAAGGACGCATAAGAACGGGGTAGCCGAGGTTTTCGGCAGCGGCAAGAGCTTCATCAACGTTCATTACAGTATGACCTGCGGGACGTGGGATTCCGCACTTGTTGAGGAGTTCGTCAAAACGCTCTCTGTCCTCTGCAGCGTCGATGCTGTCAGCGGAAGTACCGAGAATATTTACGCCCATTTCGTCAAGATATTTTGTGAGCTTGATAGCAGTCTGACCGCCGAACTGAACAACTACGCCGTCAGGCTTTTCGGTTGCGATAAGTGAAGCAACATCTTCCTTTGTAAGAGGGTCAAAGTAAAGTCTGTCGCCCGTGTCAAAGTCGGTGGAAACTGTTTCAGGGTTGTTGTTGCAGATAACAGCTTCGTAACCCATTTCTTTGAGCGCCCATACGCAGTGAACGGAGCAGTAGTCGAATTCGATACCCTGACCGATTCTGATAGGACCCGAACCGAAAACGATGATCTTTTTCTTGTCGGTCTTCTTTCTGTCAAGGAACTGGAGTGCTTCGTTCTCCTCGTCATAGGTCGAGTAGAAGTAAGGTGTTTCAGCCTTGAATTCGCCTGCGCAGGTGTCAACCATTTTGTATACGAAGTCACGGTGCTTAGGGCATTTCTGACCGCTTATGCGCTCAATAGTGCTGTCGAGGTAGCCGTAACGCTTTGCAAGGTCATATTTATCATCGGTGAGTGCGCCGTCGGCAAGGTATTTTTCAAGCTCAACAAGATTTTTGAGCTTGGAGATGAACCAGTTGTCGATCCTTGTGATCTCATGTATCTTATCAACGGAAATTCCACGCTTTAAAGCTTCAAATACAACGAATGAACGCTCATCGTCAACATTGTAAAGGAGCTTTTCTATCTCTTCTGTAGGAATATTTGCAAGCTTTTTGAGGTTCATGCTGTCCATTCCGAGTTCGATGGAACGTACAGCTTTCATCATAGCCTGCTCGAACGAAGTACCGATAGCCATAACTTCGCCCGTTGCCATCATCTGTGTGCCGAGTGTTCTCTTTGCGTAAACAAACTTGTCGAAAGGCCACTTCGGGAACTTTACAACAACGTAGTCGAGCGCAGGCTCAAAGCAAGCGTAGGTCTTGCCCGTTACGGCGTTAATGATCTCGTCAAGAGTGTAGCCGATAGCGATCTTAGTTGCAACCTTTGCGATAGGATAACCTGTTGCCTTGGAAGCGAGTGCGGAAGAACGCGAAACTCTTGGGTTTACTTCGATAACAGCATATTCAAATGAGGTCGGGTGAAGTGCGAACTGGCAGTTGCAGCCGCCCTCTACCTTAAGTTCGGAAATGATATTGATAGCCGCTGTACGGAGCATCTGATATTCCTTATCGGTGAGCGTTACAGCAGGTGCGATAACGATAGAGTCGCCCGTGTGAACGCCTACAGGGTCGAAGTTTTCCATCGAGCAGACCGTGATAACATTATCCTTGCGGTCACGGATAACTTCAAACTCGATCTCTTTCCAGCCCGAGATACATTTTTCAACAAGTATCTGGTGGATAGGGGAAAGACGGAGTCCGTTCGTAGCAATATCGCGAAGCTCTTCTTCATTGTTTGCGATACCGCCGCCCGTGCCGCCGAGTGTGAATGCAGGACGGATAATTACGGGGTAGCCGATAACATTGTTCGTGAAATCAACAGCATCTTCAAGCTCTTCAACGACCTTGGACGGGATACAAGGCTCGCCTATCTTTTCCATAGTGTCCTTGAATGCCTGTCTGTCCTCAGCCTTGTGAATGGTTTCGGGGTTAGCACCGAGAAGCTTTACCCCGTGGGATTCGAGAAAGCCTTCTTCTGCAAGCTGCATGGAAAGTGTAAGACCAGTCTGTCCGCCGAGTGTGGAAAGAACGCTGTCAGGCTTTTCGATCTCAATGATCTTCTTTACAACATCAAGTGTGAGAGGTTCAATATAAACCTTGTCAGCCATTGCCTTATCGGTCATAATCGTAGCAGGGTTGGAGTTGATGAGTACAACCTCAAGACCCTCCTGCTTAAGAGCGCGGCAAGCCTGAGTGCCTGCATAGTCAAATTCGGCAGCCTGACCGATAACGATAGGACCCGAACCGATAACGAGGACCTTTTTTATATCATTACGAAGCGGCATTTTACTTGTCCTCCTTGTTTTTCTTAATTAGATCAATGAATTTATCGAAAAGATAAGCGGTGTCGAGAGGACCGCCGCAAGCTTCGGGGTGGAACTGTACCGTGAAGCAGGGGAATGCTGTGTAGCGAACACCCTCGCAGGTCTTGTCGTTTGCATTTATGTGTGAGACCTTGCCGACCTCGGACGGAACGCTGTCGCTTATTACAGCGTAGCCGTGGTTCTGGGAGGTAACGAACGTCTTGTCCATATCAAGGTCGATAACAGGCTGATTTGCACCTCTGTGACCGTATTTGAGCTTTTCGGTCTTAGCGCCGTTTGCAAGAGCCATAAGCTGGTGTCCGAGACAGATTCCGAAGATCGGGATGTTCGCAGTTGTGAGCTTTTTGAGCTCTGCGATAACTTCAACATTTTCGGCAGGATCTCCCGGGCCGTTGGAAAGCATTATTCCGTCAGGCTTCATTGCGATAACATCTTCCGCAGTTGTCGAAGCAGGAACTACGGTAACATTGCAGCCTCGGTTGATAAGCTCACGGCGGATATTTCTCTTGTAGCCGAAATCATAAAGCACAACATTGTAAGTCGGGTTCTCAGCAGGATATTCTTTCTTGTTGGGGATAGTCACCGACTTTACAGCGTTAACGATCTTGAATTCAGCGATCTTTTTGAGGAACTCGTCTTTCTTTTCGTAAACATTTTCCGTTGTGATAACGCCGTTCATAACGCCGTGTTCACGGATAATTCTTGTAAGGCATCTCGTGTCGATAGAGTGTATGCCGATGATGTTGTTCTTAACGAGAAATTCGTCAATTCTGCCCGTCATTCTGAAGTTGGACGGGGAGTTGCACCATTCTCTTACAATGTAGCCGTTGACGTAGGACTTTTCGGATTCTCCGTCCTCCTCGTTCACACCGTAGTTTCCGATGAGCGGAAATGTCTGTGTAACGATCTGACCGAAGTAGCTCGGGTCTGTGAGAGTTTCCTGATAAGCGGTCATGCTTGTTGTAAAAACGATCTCTCCGAAAGAAGTTCCCTTTGCTCCGAAAGAGCAGCCCTCAAAGATCTTTCCGTTTTCAAGCATAATGTACGCTTTATCGCCTGTGTTGAATAAAGACATTATTTTTCCTCCCGATTTATAATGTATTAACGGAATATTCCGACCTTACGGTAAAAATAAGGTTGGAAGTACCTTATTTTTACTTTTTAAGCGCAGTAACAAATGAGGTGATGTCCTCTCTCATACGGATACATTCTCTTCTTGCAGCCTTGGCGAAGTCCTTTTCGTCGCAGCCCTCTTTCTTGTAAGCAGTCATAACAGCTCTTGAAGAGTTTACGATAGCGCCGAGACCCTTTTCATCGAAAGCCTTTGCAACGCCCTCTGCACCGCCGCCCTGAGCGCCGTATCCGGGAACGAGGAAGAATGTGTGTGGGAGCTTTGCTCTCATTTCAGCAAGCTGTTCGGGATATGTTGCGCCGACAACTGCACCAACAGCGGAGTAGCCGTACTTGCCGATTGTGTCCTTGCCCCATTCCTCACACATTTCGCCCATTGTGTTGTAAATGGTCTTGCCGTCGTCAAGGATTCTGTCCTGAAGCTCGCCCGAGGACTTGTTGGAAGTCTTGACAAGAACAAAGATACCCTTGTCATTTTCTGCGCAAACCTTTGTGAGGGGCGCAATGCCGTCCGTTCCGAGATAACCGTTTACCGTGAGCGCATCAGCACCGAAGCCCTCAAACTTTACTCCGTCAACTTCTGTGCTGCCGAGGTAAGCGTTCGTGTAAGCTTCCATTGTTGCGCCGATATCGTTTCTCTTGCCGTCGACCATGACAAACATACCTTTGCTCTGTGCGTATTCAATTGTCTTGTAAAGCGTTTTAACGCCCTGCCAGCCGTACATTTCGTAGTAAGCTGCCTGCGGCTTGATTGCAGGAACGATGTCGTAGATTTCATCGATGATAGCCTTGTTGAATTCAAGGATAGCCTTTGCCGCACCCTTAAGGTCAGCACCCTTTTCCTCGAATGCCTTTTTCTTGATGAATTCGGGAACATAATCAAGCTTAGGGTCAAGTCCTACAACTGTAGGGTTGCCCGTTTCGATTATCTTTGCAATAAGTCTGTCAAATGACATTTTCAACACTCCTTTTTATCTTTCAAAGCGGATAATTCCGTCTGTTATCGTCATAAGGTTCTGACCCTTGAACTTTTCACCCTTGAAAACCGTGTTGTGCGATTTTGAGTGAAGCTTTTCGGGTTCAACTACCCATTCTTTTTCAGTATCAACGAGGATAAGGTCAGCCTTTGCGCCCTTTTCAAGCTTTGTAACGGGCAGACCGAGCAGCTCTCTCGGCTTTTCAGCCATCATTTCGGATATTCTGCTGAGTGAAAGCTTTCCCGTGTGGTAGAAATGCGTGAGCATAGCCGCAAGCGAGGTTTCAAGTCCGACAACTCCGTTCGGAGCTTTGCAGAAGTCAGCCTTTTCTTCAGCTGCGTGAGGTGCGTGGTCGGTAACGATGCAGTCGATAGTTCCGTCAAGCACAGCTTTCTCAACAGCCGCACGGTCAGCTTCGGTGCGAAGCGGCGGATTCATTCTGTAATCAGCATCGAGCGAGCGGATCTTTTCGTCCGTGTACATAAAGTAGTGCGGACAGGTCTCACAAGTTACCTTAACGCCTCTTGCCTTTGCCTCTCTGATAAAGTCGAGACTTCCGACTGTTGAAACGTGGCAAATGTGAATTCTCGCATCTGCGCTCATCGCAACGGCGATCTCACGGGCAGTGATGCTGTCCTCGGAAGCACGGTTCATTCCCTTTAAGCCAAGCTCTGCGGAAACTTCGCCGTCATTCACGATGCCGCCGTTGATAATGTTAAGGTCTTCGCAGTGCGAAGCAATGAGAATTCCGTTTTTATTCGATTCAAGCATAGCCTGACGAAGAAGCTCCGCATTTTCAACGGGACGACCATCATCGGAGATTATTCTTACCCCGATAGAGGAGTGGTCATAAAGCTCTTTTCCGAGCATACCCTTTGTAACGCAGCCTGCGGGATAAACCGAAACGCCCGTAGGTTCAGCCTTGCTCACGATGTAATCGACAGTTTCCCTGCTGTCGATAGGAGGCTTCGTGTTCGGCATACAAACAACGCCCGAAACACCGCCTGCAAGTGCGGCTGCACAACCCGTCAGAACATCTTCCTTGTGAGTGAATCCCGGGTCACGGAAGTGAACGTGCATATCGAAAAGCGACGGCATAACAACAAGCTTTCCGTTTCCCTCAATAACTCTGTCAGCGGCTTCGGAAACATTTCCGACCTCCGCAATAACACCGTCCTTAACGAGAACATCACCGATCGTATCAGTTCCTGCATCAACAATTCTTACATTTTTAAATAGTATGCTCAGGTTCAAGCGCTTTCCTCCTTTAAACTTCTCCAAAAATAACTACTTTTCCGTCCTTGCCGTCAAAGATCACCTTGACAGATTCATCACGGGAGGTCGGAACGTTTTTGCCGACATAATCGGGACGTATCGGCAGCTCTCTGTGTCCTCTGTCAACGAGAACGGCAAGCTGTATCGACTGCGGACGGCCTCTTTTCATAAGCGCATCTATCGCAGCACGGGCGCTTCGTCCCGTAAAGATAACATCATCAACAAGGATTATCTTCTTGCCCGTTACGTCAAAATCGATAACTGTCTTATCGCAGTCGGGAGCGTGGCGTTCATCATCACGGCAGGAAGTGATGTCGAGTGCGCCGACCTTTACGGCTGTTCCCTCAAGTTCGTTTATCTTTGCAGCAATTTTTGAAGCAATATTCAGACCACCCGACATTATCGCAATAATGCAGATATCCTCCGAACCCTTGTTGCGCTCCAATATTTCATAGGAAATACGCGAAAGCGCACGAATTATAGATGAGCCGTCAAGAATGACCGCTTTTTCCTGTCTTTCCTTGTTCATTATCTGCACCTCGGGTTTTATACAAAAAAATACCTGTCTGAAAATTCAGGCAGGTAGTGATAAACTCTGTTTTACACGGAAAAGCTTGCAGTTATAGCGTAATTACACTTGTTCCGTTTCAATATTAAGCTTATGACCGACTTGCCTTGTCAATCTCTCCGGATTGCCCTTAAAGGTAACGGTTTTAACTAATAAAAATTATATCACGGAACAGCGCAAAAGTCAACATACATTTCTCTGTTTTACATTTTGTTTATATTTTACTGTAAAGTATAAAAAATAATGGTAAAAACGACAATTAATCGTATTTTCTGAACTCAACGGTTGACAGAATATATTCAATTTCATCTGCATATTTGTCATACCAATCATTTGCATTGTTTAAAACCGCGCAGCCTTCATAATCGCCTTTCAAAAAAATATGATCCCATTGCTCCGAACAGAGATAAGTTCCCTCTGTTGCCGGATAGCCGTTAAACTCAGTCTCAATTTCGGAAAGCGCAGAATTGCTTACTTCAATGCCGCCTTTTGTGTATTCAAGTATGATACTTCCGTCTGCTTCGGTATTGGGTTTAAGACAAACGGAGATACTGCTTGTGGGGTCATCGTCTGTCTGTATGGTTTCACAGCTCCAGTCATACGGCAGTTCAAAATCAACTCCGAAAGACGGTGTACACTGCGGTCTGACAGACCAAGCTTCATATTTCATTATGGAATCATGAGGTTCGCTTGTTTCAAATTTTCTGAATTCAACAGTGGACAGAATATATTCAATTTCATCTGCATATTCATCATACCATTCATTCGCATTGTTCAGAACCGCACAGCCCTCAAATTCATCGTTCAGCAAGATGAAATCCCACTTGTCCGAGCCGTCATAAGCCCCTTTTACAGCCGAGTAGCCGTTGAAGTCAATGTTTTCTTGGTGAAGTCCCGTGCCGCAAAAGCCGATGCCGCCTTTTGTGTATTCAAGTATTATACGTCCATCTGCTTCGGTATTGGGTTTAAGATAGACGGATATACAGCTTGTGGGTTCATCATCTGTCTGTACGGTTTCATAGCTCCAATCATACGGAAGTTCAAAATCGATCCCGAAAGACGGCGCACACTGTGGTCTGACCGAACAAGCTTCGTATTGTATTTCATCATCGACCTCACTTATTTCCGCTGTCGATTCTTTAGTGTCGGCAAGTGTTATAGGATTCCCGTCAGCATCCCAATATTCCGCTCCGTCATAATCGCTCGGTACAGACACGCTTGTATCGGGAGTCTGTATTTCCGTTTTGCTTTCATTGGAAACCTTTCCGCAGGCAGTGAGAAAAGATACAGCCGCCAATAATGCTATGATATTTTTGATCTTCATTTATTTGCCCTCCTTGAATTATGCTTCTGTTATATAAACAATCCAAAGCGGGAAAATTTTTCATTTCTGCATTGATTTGGCGTTATTGACAATTTGATTATTAAATTTTTGTAATAAAAAGCACCCTATAAGCCGTGTAAAGCCTATAGAGTGCATAATATTAAACATCAATATATCAAAGCGCTCCGAGAATTTCCTTTGCCTCTTTTACTTCATCGGAAGTAGGCGTGGGAACGCCCTCAAGTCCGTACTTTATGCCAAGGTTTTCCCATTTGAAAACGCCGAGCGTATGATAGGGGAGAACTTCAACTCGGTCAACGGTTTTCAGCGTGTCGATGAAAGCTCTTGTCTTTTCGAGGTCAGCCTTATCGTTGGTAACTGTCGGAACAAGAACATATCTTATCCACATATGCTTGCCCTCGTCGGAGAGAAACTTTGCGAAGTCGAGTATGCTTTCGTTTGAGCAGCCCGTGAGTTCCTTATGCTTATCATTGTCGATCTCTTTTATATCGAGCAGAAAAAGGTCGGTGTACTTGATAAGCTCTTTGTACTTGGAGAACTGCGGTTCGGAACGAGTGAACGGCTGTCCCGAGGTGTCAAGACAGGTGTTCACACCGTGTTCCTTTGCAATTTTGAAAAGCTCGGTGACGAAATCTATCTGGAGAAGTGCTTCTCCGCCGCTTACGGTGATACCGCCGCCGCTTTTCCAGTAAGGCTTGTAGCGTGCAGCCTTTTCATAAGCCTCCTGCGGTGTGAATTCGCCCAAAAGTGCAGACGAACCCCAAGTATCGGGATTATGGCAATACTTGCAGCGCATAGGGCAGCCTTTTAAGAAGAAAATATATCTTACTCCGGGACCGTCAGCCGAACCGAAGCTTTCAATTGAATGTACCTTGCCTTTTATTTCGTTCATCTTTTTCACTTCCTTTTTAGAAAAAATGGCAGGCAAATTTCTTCGCCTGCCACTATATTATTTACAAACTTACGTCGATAATTTATCTGGTAGCGTGGAATGTTCTGGAGATAACGTCATCCTGCTGTTCAGGTGTGAGGTCTACAAAACGTACAGCGTAGCCGGATACACGGATCGTGAAGTTAGCGTATTCAGGGTTCTTAGGATCAGCCTTGATCTTTTCGAGGATCTCTCTGCCAAATACGTTTACGTTGAGGTGGTGAGCGCCCTGATCGAAGTAACCGTCCATAACAGCAACGAGGTTGTCGATTCTTTCAGGCTTGTTGTTGCCAAGAGCCTCAGGGTTCATGGACTGAGTATTGGAAATACCGTCGAGAGCCCAAACGTATGGGATCTTAGCTGTGGAGTTAAGAGATGCAACGAGACCGTTCTGCTCTGCGCCGTAAGATGGGTTAGCACCCGGAGCAAACGGAGCACCTGCCTTACGTCCGACAGGAAGAGAACCTGTAGCCTTACCGTAAACAACGTTCGATGTGATAGTAAGGATAGATGTTGTAGGCTCGGAATCTCTGTATGTGTGTCTCTTCTTGATCATGTCAAGGAATGTCTTGAGGAGCCATACGCCGATCTCGTCAGCTCTGTCGTCGTCGTTGCCGTATCTTGGGAAGTCGCCTTCGATCTGGTAATCAAGAGCAACGTCCTTAGCAACGCCGATAACTTCACCCTTCTTGTTCTTGATATCAACATCGCCGCGGATAACCTTTACCTTAGCGTACTTGATAGCGGAGAGGGAGTCGATAACGTGTGAGAAACCTGCGATACCTGTTGCAAATGTACGTCTTACGTCTGTATCAATAAGAGCCATTTCAGCAGCTTCGTAGTAGTACTTATCGTGCATATAGTGGATAAGGTTAAGTGTATTTACATAGAGACCAGCGAGCCAGTCAAGCATAACTGTGTACTTCTTGATAACTTCGTTGTAATCGAGGTATTCGGAAGTGATGCCCTTGTAAGCAGGTCCGATCTGTGTGCCGAGCTTTTCATCAACACCGCCGTTGATAGCGTAGAGAAGAGCCTTGGCAAGGTTTGCACGGGCACCGAAGAACTGGATCTCCTTACCTGTCTGTGTAGCGGATACGCAGCAGCAGATGGAGTAGTCATCGCCCCATACAGGCTTCATAACATCATCGTTCTCGTACTGGATCGAGCTTGTGTCGATAGAGATCTTAGCAGCGTACTTCTTGAATGTTGCGGGGAGAGCGGAAGAATAAAGAACTGTGAGGTTTGGCTCAGGGGAAGGTCCCATGTTTTCAAGAGTATGGAGGAAACGGAAGTCGTTCTTTGTTACCATAGAACGTCCGTCGCAGCCGATACCGCCGACTTCAAGTGTAGCCCATACAGGGTCACCGGAGAAGAGCTCGTTGTAGGATGGGATTCTTGCGAACTTGACCATTCTGAACTTCATGACCATGTGGTCGATGAGTTCCTGAGCTTCGGATTCTGTGAGGATACCAGCCTTGATATCTCTTTCGATGTAAATATCGAGGAATGTGGAAACACGACCAACGGACATTGCAGCGCCATTCTGTGTCTTGATAGCAGCGAGGTAGCCGAAGTAGAGCCACTGAACAGCTTCTCTTGCGTTCTTAGCAGGCTGAGAAATGTCGTAGCCGTAAACAGCAGCCATTTCCTTCATGCCCTTGAGAGCCTTGATCTGGTCTGTGATCTCTTCACGAAGACGGATAACATCATCAGTCATTGTGCCGTCGCCTGTGTTAGCCTTGTCAGCTTCCTTTTCCTTGATGAGGAAGTCAATACCGTAAAGAGCAACTCTTCTGTAGTCGCCTACGATACGTCCACGGCCGTATGTATCGGGGAGACCTGTGATGATGTGGCTGTTTCTTGCAGCTCTGATCTCAGGTGTGTAAGCATCGAAAACGCCCTGGTTATGTGTTTTGTGATATTCGTTGAAGATCTGATCGTACTTAGGGTTGATCTTGTAGCCGTAGCTTTCGGCAGCCTGCTCTGCCATCTTGATACCGCCGTAAGGCATGAATGCTCTCTTGAGAGGCTTGTCTGTCTGAAGACCGACTACCTTTTCGAGATCCTTCATGGATTCGTCGATATATCCCGGACCGTAAGCTGTAAGACCTGTTACAACTTCTGTTTCGCAGTCGAGAACGCCGCCCTTGTTACGCTGTTCGATCATAAGTTCCTGGAGCTTGCCCCAAAGCTTGTTTGTAGCTTCTGTAGGACCTGCAAGGAAAGATTCGTCACCGTCATAAGGTGTGTAGTTCTTCTGAATGAAGTCTCTGACATCGATCTGCTCTTTCCAAAGTCTGCCTTCGAAGCCGTTCCACTGATCAAAATTAACCATGTGTTTTTTCCTCCTGTTATTTAAATTCGTCGGTCAAAAACCGTATGTTGGCTACTGATTTTTGCCGATTCTTTTTGTTTACAAATATATTATAACACATTTTTTATAAATTTCAACTGTTTTTTGATATATAATACATATAAATTTATATATATCACTTTAAGAAAGCGTCATTTCCACTCAGAAACGACAAAAATCGACTTTGGAAATATACATAAACGGTATAATTATATTAAATATAGTATATGTGTAAAGCTTTGTTTTAACGGTTTACACGAAAACGTATAAGCCAAAAAGTTTTTACAAAAAAGCCTATTTATCTGCAATAAATGAGATATTGACTATGATAAAATCATATCGTTTTCAAAATCAATGACAAAATCAACATAGGTGATCGTTTATGAAAGATTTAACTCAGGGAAAGATAGGAAAGCTCATAATCACGTTTGCGATACCGCTTGCGATAGGAAATATATTTCAGCTTCTGTACAGCTTCGCAGATGTTTTTATAGTCGGCAACACGCTTGGAAACAATGCACTTGCGGCTGTCGGCTCGACCTCGACGCTCAACGACTTAATAGTCGGATTCCTGCTCGGACTGACGAACGGCTTTGCGGTAGTGACGGCTCAGAGCTTCGGCGCAAAGGACGAAAAAAAGCTTCGCAGTGCAGTCGCACACACACTTATGCTCGGCGTGGCTGTTTCGATAGTGCTTACTGTATTGAGCGTTGTTTTTCTTCCGCAGATATTCTCCGCACTCAATATCCCGTCCGAGCATTATGAAAATGCCTATGCTTATGCAAGGATAATTCTTCTCGGTATGACGGCTTCAATGGCGTACAACGTCTGCGCAAGCGTTCTGAGAGCTGTCGGCGACACGATAACTCCGCTAATTTTTCTTATAATCTCGTCCGTGCTGAATGTTGCGCTCGACTATATCTTCATCGCAAAGGTGAATATGGGCGTTGAGGGCGCGGCTTATGCAACAATAATCTCGCAGATAGTTTCCGCCGTGCTTTGCTTCGTATATATGTTCAAAAAATACAAGATACTCCGTGTAAAGGCAGAGGACTTTGCACTCTCGGCGGATATGGTGAAAGACCTTATGGGCTGCGGACTTTCAATGGGATTTATGAACAGCTTCGTTGCGTTCGGTACAGTTGCACTCCAGAGTTCCATCAATACATTCGGCACGAATATCATCGTTGCGCATACTGCCGCCCGAAAGCTGACAAGCTTCTTTATGATGCCGTTCGCCGTTTTCGGTATGACAATGGCGGCTTACTGTGCGCAGAATTACGGTGCGGAAAAATACGGAAGAATACGCAGGGGAGTGTTCCTTTCGGTGCTCTATTCGTGGATATGGTGCGCACTTCTTATCGTGTTCATATACAGCTTTGCACCGCCGCTTCTCCGATTCATCACATCGACAGACGTTCCCGAGATAATCGATACGGCAACACTTTATCTGCGTGTGAACTGCATACTTTACTGCGTGACAGCTGTAATTTCGATATTCCGAAATGCCCTGCAGGGACTTGGCGTACACAAAACGCCTATCGTATCGAGCGCTATTGAGCTTCTCGGCAAGGTGGGGATCGTTATTCTTCTCGCACCGAGAATAGGATATATGGGAATAATCCTTTCCGAACCTATCGTGTGGGTCCTTATGGTCATTCCGCTCATAATCAGGCTTATGAAACACCCTGCAATGAAAAAACGTGCTGTCGAGGAATGATTTTTCTGCTTTGTTTACAGAAAAATCGGAATTTAGCATAAAAATAAAATTTCAGCATAAAATGACTTGACAAGCATCGGTGAATATTGTAAAATAGTCAAAGGCAGTTTAAAAAGTTAACTGTCTTTGACTTGATCTTCATAGGGGAGTAGTCAGCGCAGAAAAATGCATCCGGGAGGCTGCAGGCTGCGTGTTCGGATCGACATACCGGCGTAAATGCCCGGTTCGGACGGGGAATTTTTCCTTGACAAGACTTATGTATAGCGTTTGTTTGCTGTATATGAGTGCCCTTTTTATCGGCTTATGTACCGCATGCGGACATAAGTTTTTTGTTTTTAATAGGAGTATTGTTATGGGTTTTGTTGAGCTGTTTCTTATTGGCGTGGGGCTTTCTATGGACGCATTCGCAGTTTCGGTATGCAAGGGACTGAATATGCGGGGAAAGGTCAATTTCAAACACGCAGGCATCATCGCATTGTTCTTCGGCGGATTTCAGGCAATTATGCCGCTGATCGGTTATTTTCTCGGTATAGGTTTTGAAAAGTACATCACAAGGATAGACCACTGGATAGCGTTTCTTCTCCTTGGTTTCATCGGCGGAAAAATGGTCGTTGAGGCTATAAAGGAATGGAATGAGGCCGATAAGCAGGAGGAAGACAGGCTTGACATAAAAGAGCTGTTTATTCTTGCGGTCGCAACGAGCATTGATGCGCTCGCCGTCGGAATAACTTTCGCATTCCTCAATGTAAATATCTGGTCGGCTATCTCGATAATCGGCGCAACAACATTCGTGCTTTCGATATTCGGCGTAGTTATCGGAAACAAATTCGGCAGCAAATACAAAAGCAAAGCCGAGCTTGTCGGAGGAATAATTCTTGTACTTATGGGCGTAAAGATTCTCCTCGAACATCTCGGCATTATCAATTTCTAAAATTCTTTATTTGAGCTTTTTTACCATAGTGGTATGAGGTGTTGATTCATCAAGAAAAGGCTCACCCTCTGCAATGTAGCCGTTCTTTTCATAGAACGGCTGCGCTTGTATCTGGGCGTGGAGAATTATCTTTGATGCGCTGCGCTTTTCGGCTTCGTTTTCGAGAAATGCAAGCATTTTGCTGCCCGTTCCGCCCTTGCGGAAATCCTTCAGCACAGCAAGCCTGCCGAGATAATATGCGCCGTTTTCTTCCGCAGGGAAAATTCTTCCCGTTGCGGCAGGAGAACCGTTTATGAAACCGACAGCGTGAACGGCTGTATTGTCAATAGTATCGAATTCGTCCTTAAAGCCCTGCTCCTCGACAAAAACCGTCTGACGGATAAAATGCGCCTCTTCGGGAAGCTTTTCATAAGCTTTTATTATCATAGCAAAATACCTCTTTTGGAAAGGAATATAAAAATGAACGTTATTCTTGCATCTGCATCACCGAGAAGAAAAGAACTTCTTGCGAGCGTTTTTGACAAATTTGAATGTATCCCGTCCGATGTGGACGAAACCCTGCCCGAGGAGATACCTGCCGAGCAGAGCGCGGAATTTCTCGCCGTGAAAAAGGCTGCGCATATCGCAAAGGAACATGCCGATTCGCTTGTTATCGGCTGTGATACGATAGTTGTTTTCAACGGCAAAGTCTACGGAAAGCCGCACGATGAAGCCGATGCAAAGCGTATGCTCACCGAGCTTTCGGGCAAAACTCATAAGGTCATAACTGGCGTATGTCTTTTTTATAAGGGAAGAAGCCTAAGCTTTTCCGAAACGACCGAGGTGGAGTTCTATCCGCTTTCCGATGAAGAGATAGAAAGCTACATTCGGACAGGTTCGCCGATGGATAAGGCAGGCGCTTACGGTATTCAGGATAAAGGCTTTCTGCCGGCAAAACAGATACACGGCGACTATTTCAATGTTGTCGGTCTGCCTACTGCACGTCTGAAGCGTGAGGCGGAAAGGTTTCTTCGTCTGTTTTATACTAAACACCAATAAACTATACAAAAAATCGAGCATAATCTTGCATATATGGATTATGTGACGATTTTTTGTCTATAGTTTTATTGGTGTTTAGTATTAATGACCGTTCGGTAAAGATAGCTTCGCCCCTGCTTACCGATGCGTTCGGTAACTCCGAGTGCAGTGAGGATATTCAGTACAAGCTGTGCAACTGACGTATGCACCAGTGCTTTTTCTGCAAAATCGTGCGAGGTATATTCGCTTTCAAGTCCGTTCGGCACGAAGTAAAGCCAGTCGGAAAGCTTGTCAAAATGCAGCTCATCACAAAGCGCAACAGGAATTCTGTCATAGCGTGTGCTGCCCCTGCGCCGACCTCGTTTCAGACCTGTGGTTTCGGGCGGCTGACGGTATTCTTCTACATCGAGCATCACAATGCAGAAATGCAGCCGTTCGTTCGGCAGAAACGGTTTAATTTTGTAAAGCTCGGGGAAAATATCGTAGGGCGAACCCTTTTTGGGGGACTTGCGCTTCCTGCCGAGTTTGCCCGTTTCGGGATCTATCGGTATCAGCCATTTGTTGAACGGTATCGGATAAACAACGGTCACATCGCTGACTTCAAGAAATGCGGCAAGCTTTTTCCGCAGTCTGTCAAAGCCTGCGGTCTGTATCTCTATGATGCCGTTTTCGCCGACGATATCGGCTACGAAACCGCCGACCTTTTGCTCGTGGCTGTCCTCGAAAGGTTCAAAGTAATTTTTCAAAACGGAATGAACGGTCTTTTCGCCGTAAGTTCCTATTCCTGCTCTTTTGTGTTCGCCGTCAAGAACCTTTGAAAGAGCGTAAAAATATTTTTCTCTGTCCAAAATATCACCAAAATTAAAGGAAGTTGTTTTATGGAAAAATCAGTTAAGGATTCGTATGCGGAGCAGGTCCAAATCCTCACACAAAAGGATATGAACGGTTACAACCGTCTTTTCGGCGGAAGATTAATGGAATGGATAGATATTGTTGCGTCCGTAGTTGCGCGCCGCCATTCGGGAAGAAATGTCACAACTGCTGTTGTTGATACGCTCACATTCAGAGCGCCTGCGCACCTCAACGATACCGTTATCCTCTGCGGAAGAATAACCTACGTCGGCAGGACTTCAATGGAGGTCTGCGTTGAAACCTACGTTGAGCATCTCGATTCGAGCAGGACGCTTATCAACACGGCTTATGTTATAATCATCGCAATTGATGAGAATGAAAAGCCCGTTGAAGTTCCTCGTTTAAAGCTTGAAACGGAGGAAGAAAAAGCCGAATGGGTGCTTGCCGAAAAGCGTGCCGAGATACGCAAGCAGCGAAGAAAAGAAATGTTCTGAAATAAAGCCTTTGCAAACCGTTACATTAAGAACCCGTCTTCACAAGCATATGCGCACGTATTTTCGGCAAATTTTGCCGCAGACTGCGTTAAAAATCCTTGCCGGGCGAAAGCCCGCCTGCGGATTCTTGCCTTGTCTGCAACAAAATTATGCTCGAAAATCCGCACACATTTCTTATGAAGACAGGTTCTAAGGTTTGCAAAGGCTGTTTGTTTATTTTGCTTATTTAATAGTATAATCGGCATCAATATAATCGCCGTTTGCCTGCTTTTTGAGCTTTTCAATGATCTTGTCCGCTCTGTAGCGTGTCACCGCATCGGTGATGCCCTGAACGATAAGAACGAAGCCCGTGAACTTCATTGCAACGGAAACTGCACCGAACGGATTTACGATGATGACGATTCCGAGTACAGCCATAACCACCGCAAAGAGCGCTGTTATCCACCATAGTTTGTAACCGAGAAATTTCGTTTCAAGTCCGTGTTCGAGAATACCGAAGCTCTGGACGAGGACAACTACACCTATTACAATAGTGATGAAACCGACTATCCTGTCGGGACGTATCGTGATAAAAAGTCCGAGAAGAAGCTGTATAAGACCCGGAACAAGGTTGAATTTCCGGACGGGTGAGTTCATATTGAGCAGGGAAGCTCCCGTGAAGAAAAGTCCGCTCATAAGCAGGATTATGCCGATAACACGGCATATCACAACGGTAGCCTGAACCGAATTCACAATAAGTATTATTCCTACAATAACTGTCAGAACGGGTGCGATGAAAAGTGCAAGTTTATTTGTTTTCGTTTTCATATAGTGCTGTCTCCTTTGCTGGATTTGGATACATTATAACATATAAAAACGTCGATTTCAATAGACATTTTTAAATTAGTGTTAAAAGTCGCCGAATTGTCTACTTTTGCTGGTAAAATAGTTGACAATTTATTAGGAATATCGTATAATAATTGTTGTAAACTAAAATAAACTGATTGGTAGACAATTGGGATTTGAGGAGGCTTGTATCTGTATGGCAGATATAACAGAAAACGTTGGTGCAGAGTTCACCAAAAGCAAAATAACAACAAAGGAACTCGTTTTCACGGCTCTTATGGCGGTAATTATCGCTGTTTGCTCGTGGATATCCATTCCGACAACAGTTCCGTTCACGCTCCAGACATTCGGCGTGTTTATGGCAGTCGGACTTCTCGGCGGCAAGAAGGGAACTATCTCGGTTCTCGTCTATATTCTTCTCGGCGCAGTCGGAGTTCCTGTTTTCGCAGGTTTCAGCGGCGGTATAGGTGTTCTTTTCGGAACAACGGGCGGCTACATAGTGGGATTCCTGCTTTCGGGTCTGGTTTATTGGGCAATGACCGCAGCATTCGGTGAAAAGCTCCCGATAATGATCATTGCAATGGTTATCGGACTTCTCGTTTGCTATGCATTCGGAACAGCTTGGTTCATGATCGTTTATGCAAAGAATACAGAACCTATCGGACTTATGACAGCTCTCGGCTGGTGCGTATTCCCGTTCATCATTCCTGACTGCATAAAGATCGCACTCGCTATCGTTCTTACAAAGCAGCTCAAAAAGTATGTCAAGCTTTAATGTAAGGGCGCACCACGGACTTTGTATGAGCTTTTTCGAGGGAAAAGGCTACAGCGATTCTTTTACGGCGAATATGGCTGAAAAGAAAATGCTGCTCGAAAAAGACCCTGTTGTGAAAATAGTAGACTGTGCAGATGAAGTTTGCAAAGCCTGCCCTCACAACGACGGCGGAGTTTGCAGTTCTCTCGGAAAGGTCGCAGGATATGACAGCGCCGTTCTTGAACGCTGCGGAATAAAAAGCGGAACGGAACTTCACTGGAAAGAGTTTTCAAAGCTTGTTCACGATAACATAATCGGCGCGAAAAAACTCTCCGAAGTTTGCGGTGACTGCCAGTGGTACAGCATTTGCGGCAGAGATCAATAAGCATAAAATATCAGTGCCAAAAAACACTTTGCATCATTGACATAAATTTATTGATATGGTATAATAAGACATTACTGATAAAGACGGTAATGTCTTATTTTTTTGTATAAGAAACTTTTTAGGAGAGAGTATTATGAAGTACACAAATCCGATAATCAAAGGCTTTTACCCCGACCCGTCCGTGTGCGAGGCAAACGGAAAATATTATCTCGTTTCAAGCTCGTTCCAGTATTTCCCCGGAGTGCCGCTTTTCGAGAGCGACGACCTTGTGAACTGGAAGCAGATAGGTCACGTCCTTACCCGAAAAAGTCAGGTAATGCTCGAAAAGATCAACAGCTCGGGCGGCGTTTTCGCACCCACGATAAGATACAATAACGGCAGATTTTATATGGTAACGACCAATGATACGACCCACCAGAATTTCTACGTTTACACTGATGATATCTACGGCGAATGGTCTGAACCGATCTTCGTTGACCAGTCGGGCATCGATCCGTCACTTCTTTTCGATGATGACGGAAAGGTGTACTTCCTCAGCAACGGTCAGGACGATGAAGGCGAGGGCGGAGTTATCCAGTGCCGGATCGACATTGCAACGGGCAGGAAGCTTTCTCCGAGCAAATGTATATGGAAAGGCTCGGGCGGACGTTACCTCGAAAGCCCTCATATGTACAAGATAGACGGAAAATATTATCTTATGGCAGCCGAGGGCGGCACGGAATATGGTCACATGGTAACATATTCACGCTCCGATTCTGTTTGGGGAAAATTTGAAAATTACGCACATAACCCCGTGCTTACCAACAGAAACAAAGCTCCTTTCATCATTCAGGGCATCGGTCACGGCGACCTTATCCGTGACAGGAACGGCGGCTGGCATATACTCACACTCGGTTTCAGACAGATACATATCTGGCAGCCGTATCACCACCTCGGACGTGAGATATTCCTCACTCCCGTTGCTTTCGATAAGGACGGCTGGTTCACCGCAGGTAATGACGGAACTACCGATTTCGGGTATGAGATAAGCGGTGATTTCGAGCAGACAGAAAAGAAGCTTTACACCTTTGAAAACACCGATTGGAACATCGACTGGTGCTATCTCCGTCACCCTCATTTTGAGAATTACAGCCTTTCGGACAAGGCGATTCTCAAGGGAACTGATATCACCCTCGAAGAAGTCGATTCACCGACATTTATTGCTTTGCGTCAGCGTGATTTTGATATGGATTACAGCGTCAATGTCAGCATCGACAAGGGCGAAGCGGGCGTAACTGTTTATATGTGCGAAAATGAACATTATGATATTGCGATAAGAGCCTGCGAGGACGGTTTTGAAGCGGTTCTGAAGCTCAACATCGGCGGCGTAAAGCACATTCAGAACATGGTCAGACTCTCGGGCGCATCGGCAAAGCTTGAAATTGTTTCGGACAGCGTTTTCTATAACTTCTTCGTCAACGACAACGGAAAGAAGATACACCTTGGCGGCGGTCAGTCGAAGTATCTTTCAAGCGAAGTTTCTGGTGGCTTTACGGGCGTTGTTCTCGGACTTTATGCTGTCGGAAACAATACGGCAGAGTTCACCGAGCTTAATGTAAAATACAAATAAAAGGAGTTTCTGTATGAATAAGAATTTGCTTACAGCGCCTATGGGCTGGAACAGCTGGGACTGCTATGGTGCGGCTGTCGATGAAGAGACCGTTCGCAAGAACGCTGAATTTATGGCGAAAAATCTTAAGCAGTACGGCTGGGAATATATCGTAGTTGATATCCAGTGGAGCAACCCGACAGCGCCGAACCACGAATATCAGCCGTTCACGGAACTTTGCATGGACGAATATTCACGCCTTATCCCTGCCGAGGAACGTTTCCCGTCAGCAAAGGGAGGAAAGGGTTTCGCACCGCTTGCGGAATATGTTCATTCGCTCGGACTTAAATTCGGCATACATATTATGCGAGGTATCCCGCGTCAGGCTGTTCACCGCAACACACGCATAAAGGGAACGGACATTACCGCCCGTCAGATCGCAAAGACGGACAGCATTTGTCACTGGAACACTGATATGTACGGCGTTGATCCGACCAAAGACGGTGCGCAGGAATATTACAACAGCATTTTTGAACTTTACAGGGAATGGGGCGTTGACTTTGTAAAGGTTGACGACATCGCCCGTGAACTTCCGCACGAAGAAGCCGAGCTTGTTATGCTCTCCGATGCTCTGCACGGCTGCGGAAGAGATATGATACTGAGCCTTTCGCCCGGACCTGCACTTATCGAAAAGGCTGAACTTTACAAGCAGACGGCAAATATGTGGCGAATCACCGATGATTTCTGGGACAAGTGGGAACTGCTTTATGCGATGTTTGAACGTGCTGAAAAGTGGTGCATACATACGGGTGCAGGACACTGGCCCGATGCTGATATGCTCCCGATAGGATCTATTCTTCAGGATTATGACAAGTCTACCCGCACGAAGTTCACCGAGGACGAGCAGGTGACGATGATGACGCTTTGGAGCATCTTCCGCTCACCGCTCATGATAGGCGGCGAAATGACGGGCTTTGATAAATCCACGATGAGCCTTCTCACGAATGAGGACATTATCAAAATGCACCATAATTCACGTCATTCCCGTCCCGTTTACCGCAGAAATGCAGACGGAAACGAGTATATCCTCTGGACAGCATTCAGCTCCGAGGGCGGATATTATGCGGCTGTTTTCAATGCAGGCGATAATGACGGCGTGATGAATGTTGACCTTGAAGCGGCTGAGATATACGGGAAGATCAGCGGCAAGGAGCTTTGGAGCGGTGAGAGCGTAAGTGCAGATGGCAGCTTTGAAGTCAAGCTCCCGAAGCACGGTGCAAAGGCTTTCTATTTTGAAAAAGCATAAAAAGTCAGTTAAAATAATACAATAAGATATTGAAAACCTCCGTTTTTTGCTGTACAATTAAAACAGTAAAAAACGGAGGTTTTGATTTATGCCTAATCCATATCTTCCTTTATGGGAATATATCCCCGACGGCGAACCACGAGTGTTCGGCGACAGAATTTATGTCTACGGTTCACATGATACAGCAGGTTCGGATACATTCTGCGACTATGTTTTAAAATGCTGGAGCGCACCCGTTGACGACCCGAACAACTGGACTTGCCACGGTGATATTTTCCGTGTAAAAGACACACGCGACCACAAGTCCGATATCCCCGACGGAAACCCCGACAGACGTTTGTTTGCGCCCGATGTTGTCGAAAAGGACGGAAAATATTATCTTTACGCCTACATCATAAACCGCATCGGCTGTGTCGGCGTGAGCGACCGTCCCGAAGGACCGTTCAGCTATCTTTCCGACTATGTTTATACCGTTTCCGATGAGGTATGCTGCAACGGCTGGTTCATCGACCCGTCCGTTTTCGTCGATGATGACGGAAAAGCTTATATTTACTGTGGATTTGAGCGCTCGTTCCTTGCGGAGCTTAACAGCGGTAATATGTACGAGGTCTCAAACGCTGTGGAGCACTTTATCCCGAATAAAGTCACGAATGAGAACGGTTTTGACTCGGAAGAAACGCTGTTTTTTGAAGCGGCTTCGATGAGAAAGGTCGGAAATACTTACTATATGATCTATTCGCCGAAGCAGGGAAGCAGGCTTGCCTATGCAACGTCCGATTCTCCCGTTGGGCCGTTCACATACCGCGGATATATCGTTGACAACGGTGTTGATTACCCCGGAGGAAACGACCACGGCTCTATTGCTTGCATAAAAGGTCAGTGGTACATTTTCTACCACCGTATGACGAACGGAACTATAATGTCCCGCCGAGGCTGCGTTGAGAAGATAGAAATTCTTCCCGACGGAACTATTCCAACAGTCGAAATGACCTCACTCGGCTTTGAAAAATCGCTTTCGCCTTATAAGATAACTCCTGCGGATATTGCCTGCGTTTTAAAGGGCGGTGCGTTCATCACGGAGAAAAACGTTTTTGAACGTGTTATAACAAATATAACGGGCGAAACGGTGATCGGCTATAAATATTTCGACTTTGGCGAAGATTTCGGCAGCAAAACTATGGAGCTGAATATGAAAGTCAACGGCTGCGGCTGTGACTGCAGAGTTCATATTCTCATTGACGGCGAGAACGGCGAGGAGATAGGCACTGTCAGCATCGGAAAGGACAGCGGAGTTGTTTCCGCGGTTGTCAAAAACGTAACGGGAAGACATTCCGTTTTCTTCAGGGTATCGACCGATTACACAGGCTGGACGGGCGAATATTTCAAGAACAGATGTCTTTTTGAATTACAAGAATTCGTATTTACAAAGTGATTTCGGAGAGTGTAAAATGAAAAAAGTAACAAGCATATTCACGGCACTTATAATCACGGTCTGTCTTGCATTTTCAGCGTGCGCAAAGTCTGCCGATATCGGTTCGGACAGCGGCAAGATGCGCAAGGAAATGACTTCCGCAGAGTTTGCAAAGGAAATGGGAATGGGCATCAACCTCGGCAATACTATGGAAGCTTACTGGGCAGCAGATACGCGTAAATGCTCGGGTGCGTCCGTTATTGGCGGAAATACACCAAAAAACTATGAAACCTGCTGGGGCGCTATTCCAACAACACAGGAGTGCATCGCAGGAATGAAGAGCGAGGGCTTTGACACAGTCCGTATCCCCGTTTACTGGGGAAATATGATGGCTGAGGACGGCAAGTTCACAATCAATGAGGACTGGTTCAAGAGGGTTGATGAGATAATCGGATATGCCCGCAGCTCTGACCTTTATGTTGTTATAAACGTTCACCACTACGATGAATACATCATCAAAAACTACAGCAAAGACGAAGCACTTAAAATTATGCAGAAGATCTGGAAGCAGATCGCAGAGCATTACAGGAACTTCTCCGACTATCTTATTTTTGAGGGCTATAATGAAAACGTCGGAACAGTCCGTGAGGGCGACAATTTCACCGATGATGAAAAGTTTGACTATGCAAACGAAATGAACCGGATCTTCGTTGATACTGTTCGCAAAACGGGCGGCAACAACAAGAACAGAATGTTGATAGTTTCGGGTTACTGGACGAATATCGACCTCACCACCGACAGCAGATTCATTATCCCGAAAGATACCGTTTCCGACAGAATTATGGTTTCCGTTCATTATATCGACAACGCAATGTACTGGTCGAACAAGATCGGCGGCAAAGAATGGCTCGACTACAGCAGAGCGCAGTGCGAGCTTCTCAAAAAGGCTTTCACGGATAAGGGTATTCAGGTTTTTGTCGGCGAATGTACATCTATTTACAGCAAGGATCGCTTCGCAGAAAATGCAGAGCATACCGATTCTACCGAGTGCCTCGGAATAATGTACGATATGATGAATGAATACGGCTTCATTCCCGTTCTCTGGGACGTAAATCAGAACTTCTATTCGAGAATAAAGTGCGAGATTATCTGTGAATCCGACAGAGAGCTTATCCGTTCGCTCAAAGATCATGCCGAAAGCAAATAAAATAAAGCAGAATTTGTAATTTAAAGTTGCACAAAAGTTCAGTTTATGCTATAATTAAGGCAATGCAGTAGTTTATGGCTGCATTGTCTTATTTTTTATAAAGTCGGTGATAAATTTGAAGATAGGCTCAATTGGATATAACTATTCTCACGATTCGGATTTCGTTATGGACAGACCGAACGGCGTTGGCTGCTGTCTTTTTTTGCTCATAAAAGAACCTGCGGATTTCATTATAAACGGAGTTCCGAGCTATGCAAAAAAGAATTCGTTCGTTTTTTTCACGCCCGAAACACCTTGCACATATCGTGCCGCAGAAGAACGCTACTGCGATGACTGGATGTATTTTGATATGGAAAAAGGGGACATGGAGGAGCTTGAAAGGCTCGGTCTGCCGCTTAACAAAATAGTCTACGCAGGCGAGATCGAGGAGCTTTCCAAGATAATGCACATTCTTGCATTCGAGCATTATTCTGCGGAAATGCACCATAACGAAATAGAGAAATGCTATATCGAGCTGCTTCTTCTGAAATTGAGCCGAAGCAAGGCGGCTTATGCCGTATCGGGCGGAGAATCGTTCAAGGAGAAAAATTATCGCCTTAATCAGCTTCGCACGAAGATATTCACAATGCCCGAGAGCGTTCCGAGCGTTGACGAAATGGCGGAGGAGCTTGGCATGAGCCGTTCGGGATTCCAGCATCTTTACAAGCGCCTTTTCGGAGTAAGTGTTATGAGCGATGTTATAAAGGGCAGGCTCGACCGAGCAAAGCGTTTGCTTTCGTCAACCAACCTAACGGTCAGGGAGATAGGGGAGCGCTGCGGATACTCAAACGAGTTCAATTTTATGCGGCAGTTCAAGGACTATATCGGCAAGACACCTACAGAGTACAGAAAAATTCTGTAAAAAAACTCCTTATTTCGTTTTGCGGAATAAGGAGTTTTTTACATATTGATTATCTGGTTGCTTTCGGGCGAATTATCAACGATTCCCGTTATAACAATATTGAACAGCTCAGGCTGTTCAGCAAGGTCATAGCATTTGTTCGTATCAAGTATCGAAACAATGGGACGAAGCGGATTGTTCGGGTGATTTTTGATAACGCAGCCCTTTTCGCCGTTGGAAAGCTGAACGATAGAACCCGTCGGGAACGGTGCGACTTTTCGCAGAAACGCACGGAGAATATTTTCATCGAACTGCGTTCCCATTCCAGCCATGATGTATTCGATAGCTTCGTTCGGCGGATTAGGCACTCTGTAGGGTCTGTTTGAAGTGAGTGCGTCATAAACATCGGCTACCGCAAGAATCCTTGCATAAGGGTGTATCTCCTTGCCTTTTAAATGGTAAGGATAACCCGAGCCGTCAATTTTTTCGTGGTGCTGGATAATGCCCTTGTAAATATTGTCGCTGACGATGTTTCGCTCTTTGAGATGCTGCGCCGCATAAACAGGGTGCATCTTTACTATCTCAAACTCATCGGGAGTCAGCCTTCCGGGCTTCGTGATTATCTCAACGGGGACGGAGACTTTGCCGATATCGTGCATAAGTCCCGCCGTTCCGAGTTCGTTGAGCATAAAGTTATTGAATCCGAGTTCAAGACCGATAGCGATAGCCATTATCGCAACGCTGAGGCTGTGATGATAGGTGTAGTCATCATACATTTTAATGTCGGCGATGTTGACAAGAATATCCTTGTTTGAAGAAAGGCTGTTGATGAGCTTCTGCGTAGTTTCGCTTATCTCCTCAACATCTTTTTTCGATACGCCTTTCTCGCTGTCCATAAAATTATCGGCAAGCTGGTGAATGCCCGAAATAGCTTCGGCGCGGATCTCCTGGTTGATCGATGAAATAACTCTGATCTTGCTTTTGTATGTATCAACATAGATACCATTGATCTCGGCAGCTTTCAGCTGGGTGATCGCCATATCGGAGAGTACGTATCCTGCTTCGATCGTGTGAGCCTTCTTTGACGCGATGTCATAGAAGTTTACGCTTCTTGCAAGGCACATTCCGGGCAGGATATCCTTGGTGTTGACGAAAATCAGAATAAACACCTCACTATCTTGATGAAAAGAATTTAAGTAATAAACCGAGTGAGCCTGTCATAATAATTTATGGGATCATTTTTTGAGCTGTGCGATACATTCGCTGCAAATATTCTTGCCCTTGAAGTCAATGATATTGTCCTCATTTCCGCAGAAAATACAGTTCTTTTTATATTTTCTGAGAATGATCGAATCCTCTTCGACATAGATCTCAAGTGCGTCCTTTTCGCCGATATCAAGTCCTCTGCGGAGTTCGATAGGAAGAACGATTCTTCCGAGTTCGTCGATCTTACGGGTGATTCCTGTTGCTTTCATAGTAATGACCTTTCCTTTCTGTGTTTTAAGGATATTTTCCCTAAAACAATACCTTTGGTTTGAAAAATTTTATTTTCAAACCGCTTCCTTTTCTTTGATTGTGTCAATGGGCAGCCGATCATTGCAAAGTGCCGTTTTAAGACTGTTAGTAAAACTGTTACTGAATATGCGGAACTATCCGACCAACTGTTTCCATAGTTTTCTTCAAAGTAAATTATATACTTTATTCTATTTTTTGTCAAATAACATTTGTAGAATAATTATTAACTCATATTGTATAAGGTAGACAATAGCGCTAATTTTTATATGAATTGTTACTAAATTTCACAAAAATTCATATAAATTATGTATATGCTGACAATAAAATACAGTTTTACTAATCAGTAAACAAATTTCTTTGCCGAAACTCAAAAATATAAAAGCAAAGGGGAGACAGTTCTATGATGAATGTGATATTTGCTGTGATGATAATTTTTTCTGTAGTATGCGGTATTGTGAGCGGAAAGAGCGCCGAAGTATCGGACGCAGCGATAAATTCCTGCGTTGAAGCGGTAGAACTTTTTCTATATCTCATCGGCGGAATGTGTATGTGGGGAGGACTTATGAAGGTCGCCGAAAAATCGCATCTGACGGATAAGCTTGCAGCGGCGTTCCGACCCTTTGCAAAGCTTATTTTCAAAGACCTTGACCTTAACGGAAAAGCTTTTCATGCAATATGTCTGAACGTGACGGCAAATATGCTCGGTCTGGGCAATGCTGCAACTCCGCTCGGCATCGAGGCTATGAAAGCGCTTGAAACGGAGGAGAAAGCCAACGGCACAGCCACCCGAAATATGATAGTTTTTTCAGTTCTGAACACGGCTTCTGTGACCTTGCTCCCGACAACAGCGGCTTCTCTCCGCTCAAAGCACGGTTCAGCCGCACCGATGGAAATTTTTCCGTGCGTTATCATAACATCGGTCATTGCGCTCGCCGCAGGACTTATTTCCGCGATCGCACTTGACGGCATCTCGTGTACGGCGCATAAAAAATCGGAAAGGAAGTCACCGGGTGTTTAAATTCACAGAGCTTCTCATTCCGATTTTTATTGGTCTGATAGTATTGTACGGCTTACTGCACAAGGTGAACGTCTTTGATGAATTCATTGAGGGTGCAAAGGAAAATCTCTCGGTCGGGATCGGGATTTTGCCGTCGCTGATAGCAATGATAACAGCAATAGGAATGTTCAAAGCTTCGGGCGGAATGGAGATGATAGCGGGTTTGCTGAAACCGTTGACAGACCTTTTAGGCTTCCCGAGCGAATGTCTGCCGCTTGCGGTAATGCGTCCCATTTCGGGAAGCGGCGCGCTCGCAGTTTATGAATCTATTCTTGAAAGCGTTAATCCCGACAGCTTTGCAGGCAGGGTCGCAAGCGTTATCTTAGGTTCGACCGAAACGACCTTTTATACGCTTGCCGTTTATTACGGCGCAACGAACGTTAAGAATACGCGCCACTCTCTGGTTTCCTCGCTGACAGCGGATCTTACGGGCTTTATATTCAGCGCACTTACAGTCAGGCTGATAATGCGCTGACCTTGACAGTGAGAATACTGTTTTTCAGCAGTTCGGCGAATTCTTCTTCACCGATATCTTCGATCAGCTCGGGACAGCTTCGCCGAATCTCGGAGTAGATGCCGAAAATGTCAGCGCCGTTCTGCCAAGCCGTTTCGGAATAGGCTGAAATGCAGTTGTCACGCACAGCTGTACAAACATCGTTAGCCGCTTTATGCAGATCGGGACAGCTTTCGGGCGCTTTTATACGAAGCTTTATCTTGGCTTCGACCAAAAGCTTACCGTTCGAATTTTTGGAGGTCACACAGCTTTTGGAATCGGTTATCTCAACGGGAATGTTGTCACTTGTGCTTACAACGAGCCTGCCCTTGCATTGAAACTTATCCGAAAAAATAAGAAATCCTTTGAGCTGCTCATCGGTCAATTTTATATCGGACAAGCCGTCTTTTACCACTGCCGCACCGTTAAAATCCGCATCGTTACCGTCAGCGTACACTTCGGGAAGAACAGCGCACCCCATCGGGTGAAGCTCGGCGTTGAGAATGTCGGAAACAGGCACATAAAATGTTCTGCCGAAATTGGCATTGCTTTTGATAAGATCGGTCACCCGTTCCGCAGAGTATAACCCTCTTTCTGCGGTGAGAGATGCAATATCATAAGGCGAATCACTGTAAAAAACAGGGCAGGACAGCGGCAGTGTGCCAAAATCCGAGCGCAGACCGATAAGCGTGCTCAGTTCATCGGCAGGTGAATCGATCCCGCTGCCGAATATTACCGATTTGAGATGTCCGAAAAAGATTTTATTGCCCGAACGCACTTCGCAGGCGGATATTGCCGAGTTCAGATCACTGCCCTCACCGCTTATGCAAACTGAATTCTTGTCGGCGGAGGACGGCGCACCGCTTCCGCTCGGCTGAAATATCTGTAAGCTCACCGTGTAAATATCAAGCCGCTTGTCAATGCCGATTATCTGCACAAAAGCACGGTCGCCGACCTCAACTCCGCCGAAACAGCCGCTCAAAAGCATTGCAGCCGAAATGACCGCAGCGAGAAAAAAGCATTTTTTATATCTCATTCCTTTTCAGTCCTTTCCTGCCGCTTATCCCTTCGCATATAAGCACCGTAAGCGGTATCAATGCAAGAAGTACAAGCTGCGCATAACCGCCGCAGAGAATATTTCTTACCGATGAAAAATCAGCCTTGTAAAACATAAATGCCGCCGAAACGATGAACACCGCAAGGGCAGAAAAGGCATTGCGAAGCTTTATTCCGTGACAGATCTCGGACGAAATTCCCGAGATGATGCTGATGAAAACAGAAATGCTTATCACAGCAGATATCGTCCACAGAATAAGATAGAGCGCACCATTCTGACGGAAAGCACCCGAATTTGTCAAAGAACCTACTGTGAGGAAAGGGTAACCGAGCGTATCCGCAAGGTCGCCGAGAACTCCCGTTATAAGCGCAAAAATTACCGATGTCACTATAAGCTTCGCCGCAAGCAGCCGGTAGAGCGCACATTTCAATCCGCTGCGCAGATTTTTCATCAGAAATGCGGCGGCAACTATTTCACCGTTCCGAGCAAGGTCGTCCATAACAGCTCCTGTAAGTCCATGCGAACCATTTTCAAAGTAAAAATTGTTTATGCTGAAAGCATCTTTCGCTCCTATCCACATAAGCACGATCATAAGCAGGAACGGAATCATCATAACAACGCTGCTCCGTGAAAGTCCCTCCGTTCCGCAGTAAGCGCAGTATGTGCATACGATAAGCAGAGCCGCAAGCGGAAAAAATTTTTCGCCGTGGAGAAAACTGTCGCTCAAAAAACCTACATAGTGGAGGACCTGCCCGGTGCAGAGCGAAATGAAGAACAAAAGGTACAAAACCGCCGCAATACAGCCTGCAACATTGCTTTTTTCATAAATAATCTCGGTAACGCTTCTGTCGGGAAAGCGGTTTGACAGAATGATAAGCGGTATGACAAGTATCGCTTGTACAAGGACGGAAATAACGGCAGCTTTCAGCCGAAGAGCTATACCGCCGCCCTGAGAAAAAGCGGGAACATACGTCATCAGCGTAAAAATGCGGCATAAAAGCAGCAGAAATACAAGCTGCCAGTTGCTGATCTTTTTAGTCATTGCTGTCCTCCTTATTCAATGTGTCCATATTTACTCCGTTAAGGTTTTCAATAGCGACTTTATCCTCCTGCATTTTTTTAAAGCCCGAACGAAGCAGAACATCACGCATTGCCCTCGGCGTAAGCGGTGAAACGGGAGATGTAACGGGAGTTCCTGCGTTTTCGAGAGAGCAGATATTCACTATCATAAGTGCCGCAATAAGTGCAATGCCGAACAATCCCGAAATTCCGCCTGCGATCACAGCGGCGAAGCGAAGTATCATCACCGGCTGATTGAGTGACGGAATAACAAAAGACGAGGTAACGGAAATAGCACATACAAGAAGCAGCGGATTGGATATAACTCCTGCCGAAACCGCCGCATCGCCGATCATAAGTCCGCCAACTATCGAAACAGCGCCGCCTATGCTCTTCGGCAGACGTATGCCTGCTTCGCGGATTATCTCGTAAAAAATAAGAACTATCAGTGCTTCGACCATAAGCGGCAGAGGGGCAAGCTCTTCAGCCTCGGACAGGATTATAAGCATCGTGTGATTGAAAAGCTCGGGGTGAAACGTGACTACCGCAACATATACCGCAGGCAGGAACACCGCCGCAATAAACGCAATGTAGCGCACCCAGCGGATAAAGGTCGTATAGTAAGGACGAAAGGTGTAATCATCGAGCGTCTGAAAATTTTCGATAAAAAGCGCAGGCAGGATAAGCGAAAACGGCGTTCCCTCTATCATAACGCCGATGCGCCCCTCAAGAATTTTTGCGCAGAAAACATCGGGACGCTCCGTTACCGAAACTCCCGAAAAAAGCGACAGCTTCGTGTTGTTCAGAAACGGCTCAATGTAACCGTTCGACAGAATCGTTTCAAGCTTCATTCCTTTGAGCTGTTTTTTCACGCCCTCAACAAGCTTTTTCGGAACTCTGTCCGTCATATAGGAAACGATAACGTCAACATTGCTCAGGTCAGTCACGGGGAAAAGCTCAAATTTCAGCAGAGGAGATTTCACCCTGCGGCGAACGAGCGACATATTCGTTCTTACCGTTTCTGTGAAACCCTCGTGCGAACCGAAAATGTTTCCCTCGGACGAGGGCTCGTCTATGCCTTTCACAGCATAACCCTGAACTCCCAATCCGAAAGCCTTGTCCGAGCCGTCAACGAATAACACCGCAAAGCCGCTCATAAGCCGCCGAACAAGATCGCCGTATTCCGTGACGATGCCTCGGTCGGTCGTGAGCAGCATTCGCTTGTCGATATGTTCATAGACCTCAGCGCCGCTCACATCATCGGGCAGGTGGATCTCCATTAAAGGATTCAGTATGAGCTTCGCTATGGTCGAAGTCGAAACCATTCCCTCCAGACAGACAAGATTGCATTTTATGCCCGATATAAGGAACGGGTTGAGGAGCAGGTCGGAGCAGTTTTTCATTATGCGTTCAATGTTTCGTATGTTCTCATCGATATCTGCGGAAAGCGGTATGTTCTTGAAACAGCTTGAATCAGGTTTTTTCATATCAAACCTTACCTTTCAAAATTTTTTCTGAAATGTATTTTATCCTGCTTTTCTCTGAAAATACATATTTTTGAAAAAACGGTACATTCTACTTATGAAAAATTAATATGAAAGGATAAGGAAAATGACAGTTGTATTTATAAGAGCGGTGGTGCTGTATCTGCTTATAATTTTTTCTATGCGGCTTATGGGAAAGCATCAGATAGGCGAGCTTCAGCCGTCCGAGCTTGCGGTGACTATCCTTATATCAAATATCGCAACGCTCCCCGTTGAGGATATGACAATGCCGCTTTTTACGGGAATTATACCGATATTAACACTTGCCTGCCTTGACGTAATAATGTCATGGCTCGGAATAAAGTCCAAGCATCTGCGAAACCTCACCTGCGGAAAGCCTGTCATTATAATCAGCAACGGCATCATCGACAAGAAGAAAATGAATGATATCCGCTTCACCGCAGACGACCTTATGGAAGCTCTCCACAGCAAGGATATCTTTGATATAAGTGAAGTCCAGTTCGCCGTAGTCGAAACAACGGGAGCGGTTTCGATATATCAGAAGCAGCCGTTCAGAACGCCGAACAATAAAGACCTCGGATTGCACGGAAGAAGCATTGACCCACCCGAAGTCGTTATCGATGACGGAAAGATAATCGAAGCCGCACTTACACGAACGCAAAAGAGCAAAGCGTATCTTGAAAAGATACTGATAAAAGAAAAAACCGTCCTATCGGGCGTTTTTCTTATGACGCTTGACAGTGACGGAAATTATTCGCTTATAAGAAATGGCCGCAGGGGAGAGGATAACGAATGAAACGAACGATAACAGCCTTTGTGCTGCTTGCGGCAATAATAATATGGTCGGTAACGGGGATCTTCATAGTCCGAAAGGAAAACAACGATCTTGTTGAAGTTATAGAAAGCATCGAAGCCTACTGCGAAAATGACGATATGAAAAGAGCGGAAGAGCTTGCAGGTCAGCTTGAAGCGATGTGGAGAAGATACGAGCGCAAAATGTCGCTTATCGTTGCCGATGAAAAGCTGAAAGACCTCAGCATTGCAATATCAAAGGTAAAGCCTTATTGCCGTGATGCGAACGATGAGCTTATTGCGGAACTGGAAAATATAAAAAGGCAGCTCGAACTTATTTACAGATCCGAACTGCCGTTTTGGTATAATATTTTATGATTGTTTCTTTTTAAGGTCAACGCAGACAACTATCATTTCGCCCTTGCTGTTGTAGAAATGCGACGAAATTGTTTTGCAGCTCTGACCGGTTGCCGCCGAGATGTACCAGCCCGAAATGAACGGGTCTTCGATCTGTTCCTTGACAGCGTAGAAGTAGTTTTTGATGTCGTGATTAACGCCTATGACCGCAGGAGTGTAGCCCGAAAGTATCTCCGTGTCCTTTTGCAGAACGGTCGGAGTGACTTGGAAACCCTTGCTGTCGATAAGGAATGCACATTCTATCTCCCTATGCTCCGCAACATAAGCTTCAAGTGCGCTTGTGTACTTGTCGGGAGAAATTCCGGTTATGCGGTTGATAAGCTCAAAGATGATGCGCTTGTAGGTTTCAAGCTTGACATTCGCAACGGTCGGATTGTTCTTCATGCTGACATTGAGCCGCTGAGCAGCGTCTTCAAGCTTCAAACGAGCCTCGTTAGAGAAAATATAGTCGAAGCGTTCAGGCTTTGAAAAATAGAATCCCTGAAAATAGTCAACGCCCATAAGCATACAGGCGATAACTTCATCAACGGTTTCAACGCCCTCCGCAACGGTCATTGCGCCTATCTGCTTTGCAGTGTTGATTATCGATTTGAACACTTCCTGATTGTATGTATTCGATGCAATGTTGGAAACGATGGCTCTGTCGATCTTGATTATATCGGGGTTGATGAGCATTATCCTGTTCTGCGTTTCAAGTCCGTTGCTTACGTTGTCAAGCGCTATAAGAAATCCTTTTGAACGGTAAAAATCGACAAACATGAGCAGGTTGTATGCGTCACGGACGTTTGATTCGTTGAGTTCGATAACGATATTCTCGGGTGAAAGTCCGTTTATCTCGGTGGCTTTTAAAAGCTCGCCGTTTCCCGGTACAACATCGTTCAGAATCGATGTTTCAAAGTTAATGAAAAGCGAAGACGATTCGTTTTCCTTCGGAAAGGATTCTATTGCTTTTTCACGGCAGATCCTGTCAAGTCGGAGCGTTTCGCCGTGCTTTTTTGCATAGTTGAAAAGGAAATACGGGGAAATAAGCTCATTTTCAAGCTGTCCTCGGGAAAGAGCTTCAAGTCCGATGACTTTTTTTGTATTAAAAGAGTATATAGGCTGAAAATCAACGCATATTGATTTTGTGTCAATTATTTTTTGGATCAATTCGTCATTTATATTCATAAAAATTCTCTCTGAATAGATTATTTTTCAGCAGAAAGCTTGCTGCAAATGCTGTCATATATCCTGTAAAGCTGCTGAACGCCGTTTTCAAGGAAAAAGTAGTGTGCGATGTAGAATATGAGCATGATAAGGCAGAGCAGAGCGATCGCAAGGAATGCGAGCATCTGCGATTGGAAAAAAATTATAACGTTCAGGAACATAACAAGTGCGAAAAGGACTGTTACAATAAGGTGAACAAGCCGTTCATGCTGCATAAATCCGATCTTTATAAGCAGTTCACTGCGAACAGCTTCAAGGTCAGCTGAACCGTCATTCATAATTTCAAGAAGATAGCTGATATATTCGGAAAAATACTTTTTCACTTTTTGTCCCTCCCATAATTATATATTAATTATAACATAAATCTTTGTAAAATTCAAGCGTTTTGATAAATTTCTGACAATTCCTACTTGAAATTTCAGATAATATGTGTATAATATATACTATTACAGAAAGAGTCAGTTAATTAACCGAATTTTAAGGAGAGAATTATGAATTGCATTTTACTTGCACTCAAAGGCATTGCTATCGGTATTGCGAATGCTGTTCCGGGTGTCAGCGGAGGAACAATCGCAGTTATCGTTAAGATCTATGACAAGCTGCTTGAGGCGATAACACCGAATATCAAAAAGCTGATAAAAAATCTGCCGTTCCTGATACCTGTCGGAATTGGAATGCTCATCGGTGTTCTTGCTGCCGCAAAGCTGCTTGGTTTTCTCTTCGATGAATATAACGTTCCGACGCAGATGTTCTTTGTCGGCGTTGTAATAGGCAGTATGCCGATGATATACAAGGAGTGTACCGCCGAAAAGAGGCTGTCGGCGGTTTGTATCGCACCGTTTGCGGCAGGAATTCTTGTTATGGCAGCAATGGCGTTCCTTTCACCTGCCGAAAGCACTGCAGTGGGCAGTCTTGATCTTGGCGGCGGAATAATGCTCTTTATCTCATCTGTACTTGCCGCTGTTGCAATGATAATCCCCGGAATAAGCGGCGCTCTGATAATGAAGGTTCTCGGAGCTTATGACACGGTGATCGGTGCTTTGAACAATTTTGATTTTGCTATACTTATAATTGTTGCCGTTGGTGTTGTTCTGGGTATTTTTATTGCGGCAGGAGTGATTTCCATGCTTCTGAAAAAATTCCGCAGAGGAACATATTGCCTTATCAGCGGTCTTATAATCGGCTCTGTGCCGTCAATCTTCCCGAGCAATTTTGCTTTCGATGCTCAGGGTATCATAGGCATTGTTATGCTTATCATTGGCTTGGCAGTTCCGTTCCTTACCGAGCTTCCCGCAAAGAAAAAAGTCAAGGCGGAATAATACTAAACACCAATAAAATACAGGAAAAATCTGCGCCGAAATCCAATATAAACCTGTTTTCAACAGCTACAAGATTGTCGGCTTGATTTTTTCCAAATTTTAAATGGTGTTTAGTATAAACTCTGCGGCAGAGCATATAATAGCTTCAAAATAATTTTTCGGGGTAATTATATGCTTTATCAAAACAATGAAAATCAAATATCCGAAAAGCTTCCCGAAGCTGTTTCTTCTCCGAAAAAACAGCGCTCGGGAGTTTTCGGGCTTACGACCGCTGCCCTTGTCACCGCAGCGGTCTTCTTTTTCGCTCTGATGAGTGAATGTATAAGCGGCGGAACGGAGATAGTTACATCTTTCGCCGAGAAAAAAGCCGATTCTTATGAATCTGAAACGAACGGATTGTCAGCATCGGCGCAGGCTTTTGAAGTATGGAAAAAGCGAACGCTTACCGTTCCCGAGATAGTGAAAAAGGCCAAACCGTCCGTTGTCGGCATAATCTCGGAATTTCCCGATGGGACAAAATGCACGGGAACGGGCATTATCATCAGTGAGAGCGGAAACATCGTTACCAACGCACACGTTATACAGAACGTATGCGAAAATGACACGATGCGAGCCGAATGTGTCAGAGCAGTGCTTTCCGATGAAAGCGAGTACAGCGCAGAGATAATCGGTGCAGATACTCCGAGCGACCTTGCCGTGATAAATATCAATACTGACAATGTTCAGCTTTTTCCTGCCGAGCTTGGCGACAGTGACAGTCTTGCCGAGGGCGAAACTGCCGTTGCTATCGGAAATCCGCTCGGACTTGAGCTGTACGGCTCAACGACCTGCGGAATAATCAGTGCACTCGGCAGGACCATAACCGTCAGCGGCTATGAAATGACGCTTATCCAGACCGATGCCGCAATAAATCCGGGAAACAGCGGAGGTCCTTTGCTAAATTGCAGGGGAGAGGTCATCGGGATAAATTCGAGCAAGATAATTTCGGACAATGCCGAGGGTCTTGGTTTTGCTATCCCGATATCCGATGCGAAGCCTATCATAGAGCGGCTTCTTACAGATTAGTATAGGAAGTTTTTTCGTACTTTTTCCGAAGCGTGTCGAGTGCCTTCTTCTCGATCCGAGAAACATAGGAGCGTGAAATATTCAGCTTCTTGGCGACCTCACGCTGCGTAAGAGGCTTTTTTCCGTAAAGTCCGTAACGGTTCACAATTATTTCAAGCTCACGTTCATTAAGACATTCCGTGATGAATTTGTAAAGCTGCTCGGTCTTTATCGAAAGGTCTATCTTGTCAACGATGCCGTCGTCTTCAGCGATGATGTCAATGAGTGTGAGCTGATTTCCGTCCTTGTCAACATCAACGGGTTCATCGAAATATATATCGCCTGCGGACTTTTTCTTCGAGCGGAAAAACATCAGTATCTCATTTTCAATACATCGTGAAGCGTAAGTCGCAAAGCGTGTGTTCTTTGAATAGTCGAATGATTCTACCGCCTTGATAAGACCTATCGTTCCGATAGAAATAAGATCCTCGCTGTCACTCTGCGTATTGCTGTATTTCTTTACAATGTGCGCAACAAGACGGAGATTATGCTCGATAAGGCGGCTTCGTGCAGAGCTGTCACCGCTTTTCATAAGCTCAAAACATTCTTCCTCCTGCTTGGCGGAAAGCGGCTTCGGGAATACTCCGCAGTTTTCAAAATGCAGCGCAAAAAACAGTATATTTTCAAGGAATAAGCTTAAAAATCCAAACATAATAACAGCCTGCTTTCAAATTATTTCTCTATATAAATATGTGAGCCTGAATATGTCCTATGCGAAAACGCCAAAAACTGATAAAATATAGAAAAGATTTGCACCGAGATCTTTATATTCAAGATAATCGGTGTGATTTTTCCAAAAGCTTAAATGGTGTTTGGTATATAATTTTTCAGTAACACAATTTTGCACTCCGCATAATATGAACTATGAGCACCGCAAAAAAAGGATCACTTCCGAGCGGAGTTCAAATACATTTTATTTAAAGGAGTACATTACTATGTGCGGATTCAATTGCGGAAACAACAATTCTTCATGCTGGATCATCATTCTTCTCATTATCGTATGGGCTTGCTGCTGCAACGGCAACAACGGAAACAACGGCTGTGGCTGCGGAAGCAACGATAACAACAACGGCTGTGGCTGCAGCTGCTGCTAAGGAAACGCTAATTAATACGTTTTTGCTTTAATCAGCTTTTTCCTGAGATACGGAGTAAAAATACCCCTGCGGTGAAATATTGCCGCAGGGGCATTTTTTATGAACGTGGTATCACTACCGAGATAAAGCCTGCGCTGTCCCCGGAAACAGCTTTTCCCGATTCGTAAAAAAGCAGAAATGCTATAGAAGCCGTGCAGGAAAAAATGACCGCTTCAAACAAGGAATCAACGGGCGAAACAAGCTTAGTGACAGCCGATGCGATGACGCAGCTTGCCGCACTGTACACGAACGGGATAAGTACAAAAAGCCGAAGTGAAAAGCGCACTCCCGACCATTTGCAAACGGCGGCGATGCGGACGATATTGCTGTAAATATTGCTTGCGTAATATGAGATGAGCACACCGACAAAGCCGTAAAAATGGACAAACACCGCAACGCAGGCTATCCTTATTACATATTCGCAGAGCGAGTTGAACGTCGAAAAATTCTGCTTTCCAAGTCCTTTCAGAATACATTCAAGAACGATTTCAAGGTATATGAACGGAACAACGGGGAACATCTTCACAAGCGTTTCGCCGACGAGAGTATCGGACGGACAAATTATATTTCCGATATCTTTTCCCGCAAATAAAAATATCCCTCCGATGAAAAACGAGTATATGAATGAGCTTGTCAGTGCTTTGGAAACAAGACTTTTCACACGCTCCCTGTTGTTCGATGAATTCGCTCTTGCGATCTCGGGCATAAGAACATTTGAAAGTGCTGTCAGTATTACTGACGGGAAAAATATCGTCGGGATTATCATAGCTTCAAACATACCGTATTCGCTCATCGCACGGTCAGCCGAATCATTGTGCTTGACAAGCGCTATCGGTACAAGAATGTCATTCGCAGTTGAAAGTATCATCTGAACATAACCGCTCGCAAGTATCGGGAGCGAAAGCTTAAGATATTTCCCGAACCTGTCAAGCTTGGACCTTACGCAGGGCAGACGGGAGAATCCGGCATATTCCGAAGCGTATTTCACAAGATAAAAGATCAGGCTCACAAATTCGCCCAACAATATTGAAGCCGCAATAAGGATATAAATATCGAACCCTCTGTCAATGAGGAAAACTACCGATATCAGCAGAGCAGTCCATTTTGCCGCAAATTCGGTCACATCGCCAAGACAGGGAATATTGACCTTTCGCACGGCGTTAAAATAACCTTTTATGCACGAACCGACCGCTGCAAAAGGCAGTGAAAGCGCTATCAGCCTTATCGGTGCGGAAAGGTCTGTCTTTCCTCCCGAAAGCAAAGATATTTTTTCGGCAAATATAAACGAAAGCACCATAAAAAAGCAGGACAGCGCAAGCGAAAAGCCGAGCGAGTATCTCATTATCACAGTATAATTTCGGTTGCCGCAGCCTGTTTCCTCCGAAACGAGCCTGCTTGTAGAAATGAAAATGTTTCCGTTGGCAAGCACCATAATGAAACCGAAAAGCGTGAAAATGAGCGTCATTATACCGACCGAAGCCGTGCCGAGCTTGCTCGATATGAGCGAATTAAGAAAAATTCCAAGTCCCTGTAATATCAATGAAACAAAAGTAAGTCGAAACGTGTCTTTTGCCATTTTATTTATATAAAATTTCATTCAGTTTACCTCATTTCTTAGTTAAATCTATGAAAATCAAGGCAATTCTATGCAAAATCTTGATATTTTGAGAAATGATGTATATAATATAAGTATGTGATTATTTTCAGGGACTTATTATGTCCCTACATAGAAAAGACGGTGTATTTATGACAAAAGCAGAAGCTTTTTTTGCTGAAATGAAAAATAAAAAGGTCGCCCTTATCGGTACGGGCGTGAGCCATATCGACCTTATCGGGCTTCTTTTGAAAAAGAATATAGATGTTACTGTATGTGATAAAAAAACAAGAGCCGAGATGGGCGAGCTTGCGGATAAGCTTGAAAGGGACGGCGCAAAGCTTTCACTCGGCGAAAACTACCTTGATGCTATCTATAAGTCGGACGTTGTTTTCAGAACTCCGGGAATGTACTTCCTTTCGCCCGAATTGCAGAAAGCAAGAGATATGGGGATCGTCGTTACTTCCGAAATGGAAGTTTTCTTCGATCTTTGCCCCTGCAGAATTTACGGCATAACCGGAACGGACGGAAAAACCACCACAACAACTATCATCACCGAAATGCTTGAACGCAGCGGTAAAAAAGTCCACAAAGGCGGCAATATCGGACGTGCGCTTCTTCCGATAATCGAAGAGATATCACCCGATGATATCGCAGTTGTTGAGCTTTCGAGCTTCCAGCTCATAAGTATGAGAAAGTCACCCGATACGGCGATAATCACCAATATTTACCCCGATCATCTCAACGTTCACAAGTCTATGGAAGAATACATCGGTGCGAAGAAAAATCTTATCCTGCACCAGAATGCTTTCTCCAAGACCGTACTTAATCTTGATAACGAAAGGACTAATGCACTTTCGAGCGAAGTGAGAGGAAACCTGCTTAAATTCAGCAGACTTTCAAAGCCGCAGAGAGGTTCGTTCCTTGATGAAAACGGCTGGCTCTGCTTCACGGACGGGGATAAGATCGAAAAGCTTGTCCGCAAGGACAGCATAAAGATCCCCGGACTTCACAACGTTGAAAATTACCTTGCGGCTATCGCAGCGGTTCACGGTGATGTTTCGGTTGATGCTATCCGTGAAACGGCTGAAAGCTTCGGCGGCGTTGAGCATAGAATAGAATTTGTCCGTGAGCTTGACGGCGTTAAATATTATAATGACAGCATTGCAACAAGTCCCGTCAGCGTTATCGCAGGACTTAACGCTTTTGACCAAAAGCTTATTGTTATCGCAGGAGGCTCTGATAAAAAGCTTGACTACACAACAATGTCCGAAGCTATAAACAACAAGGTCAAGGCGCTTATCCTCCTCGGTGCGACGGCGGATAAGATCGAAGCTGCGGTCAAGGGCTACAGCGGCTATGACGAAAACAACTGCCGAATTTACCGTGTTGAAACCATGGAAGAAGCCGTTGCAAAGGCTCGTGAAATTGCCAAGAACGGTGATATCGTTACACTTTCGCCTGCAAGCGCAAGCTTCGACCACTACAAGAACTTTGAAGAGCGCGGAAAGCACTATAAGAGTATCGTAAACGCTTTGAATTGAGGAATAAAAATGAATTTAAAAGAAGTTATAAAAAGCCTTGCAGATGCAAGCGGAGTTTCGGGTGATGAGATTGAAGCCGCAAAGCTTGCACTCGGCTATCTGAAAGAATTTACGGACGATTGCTATATAAAAAATAACTGCGTTTTCGGCAATTTCGGCAAGCGTGAAAAGGGCAAGCCGCATATCCTGCTTGATGCGCATATCGACCGGATAGGCTTCGTTGTCACATTTATCACAGATGACGGCTTTATCAAAATAGCAAACTGCGGCGGCATCGACAGACGGCTTTTGCTCGCACAGCAGGTAAAAATCCTCGGCAAAAAAGATGTTTACGGAGTTATCTGCTCAATCCCTCCGCACCTTGAAAAGAAGTCGGACGAGGGCAAGGTTCCCGAATATTCCGATATCTGCATCGATGTCGGAATGACAAAGGAAGAAGCCGAAAAGGTCATTTCTCAGGGCGACAAAATAGTATTTTTGCAGAAGTGTCGGGATATGCAGGGCGACAGGATATCGGGTGCGGCTCTTGATGACCGCTGCGGCGTTGCCTGCCTGCTCCGTGCGGCTGAAATGCTGAAAAGCGAAACGCCTGACTGCTCATATACGATAATGTTCTCTTCGCAGGAGGAAGTCGGCGAAAGGGGAGCAAAGATCGGAGTTTATGACGTTGACCCCGATATCGCGATCGCAGTTGACGTAAGCTTTGCTCTTACTCCTGATGATTCCGAACTCAAATGCGGAAAAATGGGCAAGGGAACGATGATAGGATTTGCGCCTACACTCGACCGTGAGCTTTCAAACAGAATGAAGGAAGTTGCCGCAAAAAATGAACTTCCTTATCAGATAGAAGTTATGAATGACGAAACGGGAACGAACGCCGACAGATTTTCTGTAAATGCAGGCGGTGTAAAGGCTGTAACATTGTCAATTCCGCTCAAATATATGCATACTCCCGTTGAAGTCATTTCCGTTTCGGACGTTGAAACCACAGCGAAGCTTATCGCTGCATATATCAAGGAGGTGTGCTGAAATGGAGTTCACTTCACTTTTAAAGGAACTTTGTGCTCTTAACGGCACTTCGGGTGATGAAAAGAAAGTCCGTGAATATATCATCGGAAAGATAAAGGACAAGTGCGAATATAAGGTCGATAATCTCGGAAACCTTATCGCATATAAAAAGGGCAGAAAAACACCTGCGAAAAAGCTTATGATATCCGCACACATGGACGAAGTCGGAATGATTGTTACCTCCGTTAAGTCGGACGGAACGCTGACATTCTCACCCGTTGGCGGCATAGACGCAAGAGTCGTTATCGGACGGAATGTTCGCATCGGCGACATCCACGGCGTTATCGGCTCAAAGGCTGTGCATAATCTTTCTTCTTCCGAAAGGAACAAAGCCGCTGAATTTTCGGAACTTTATATCGATATCGGAACGGAGAGCAAGGAAGAAACAGAAAAGCTTGTTTCACTTGGAGATTATGTTTACTTCGATTCCGAGATATTGCCGCTCGGCGAAGATATGCTTTGCTCAAAGGCTATCGATGACCGCTTCGGCTGTGCTGTGATGATAATGCTCATCAACAGCGAGCTTGAATATGACGTGACTTTCACGTTCGTCGTTCAGGAAGAAGTCGGTTTGAGAGGTGCAAGGGCAGCTGCCTTTACAGTTGAACCTGATTTTGCTATCGTGCTTGAATCAACAACTGCGGCAGATATCCCTCTTGCGAGCGGCGCTGAACGCTGCTGCGAACTCGGAAAAGGTCCTGTTGTTTCGTATATGGACAGATCGACCATCTATGACCGTGAGCTTTTTGAAATTTCCAAGCAGATAGCTGCCGAGAACAATATCCCGTGGCAGACAAAAACTATGGTTGCAGGCGGAAACGACAGCGGAGCTATCCATATCACAAAGGGCGGCGTGAGAACGCTTGCGATATCTATCCCGTGTCGTTATCTTCATTCACCTGCGAGTGCGGCGAGATTATCCGATATGGAAAATTCGCTCAAACTCACCGAGCTTATGATAAAAAAGGTGTGCGAACTTTGATAAAGCGCATTTTTGACACAGATATAAAGCTTTCGGAAAGCTATTACGGCTATAAAATTCGCTCTTTGCTCAATGCCTACGGTACAAGCTATGATTTTTGCAAATTGTACACGAACGATGAGGGCGGAACGATACTCACTTACAACAGCACATTGATAGCTGACGGCGAGTTTGATGAAAGCGAGCTTGACGGCTTTATTGAGATGCTTTGTCCAATGACGGTCGAAGTTCCTGCGAATATCCGTCTTGATTTGAGCGATGATTATGTTCAGACAGAGCGGACTTTGTTTAAAGCACCGAAAGGCTTGTCCTGCGGCAAAAAAAATGATGTAAAGTATAATGCCTTTATAGCAGACTGCTTTCCGATAATATCGGAAGCGTTCGGAATAACCGAATTTGACGAATGGTATGTTGATATTTCACATAAAATTCGCCACGGCGTTTCCGATATATACCTTTATAAAACAACAACAGTCACAAAATCATTCGATATAAACGGATTTGTCTTTTTTTCGCATATTGCGACCGCAAGTGCGGACAGAGGACAGGGAAATGCAGCAAGGCTCATAAAACAGCTTTGCGAAAAATATGAAAAAGAATGTAAAGAAGTATATCTTTACAGCAAGAAAGAGCGGTACACGTTCTATCAGTTACTTGGATTTGAACCAATACTTACAGATACAGTTTATGAAATAATGAAAAGATGAGAGGTACATTTTAAAATGGCAGAAATTTTTGATCCGAAGCCCGTTGTTAAAAAAGGCTTTGAGTTTGACGAAAGAATTTTGAAGCTTGCTGAAAAAGCAGAAGCGGAATGCAGCGAAGAATTTGCGCTTGCGGAAAAAATCGCAAGAAAGAACAGCGAAAAGGTTCTCTATGCATTCATCAACAATAAAGTAAGCTCGGCTTGCCTTGTCGGCACAACGGGTTATGGCTATGATGATGTCGGCAGAGATACGCTCGACAAGGTTTATGCCGAGGTCATGGGCGCAGAGGACGCTCTTGTCCGTCACTCATTCGTTTCTGGAACACACGCACTCACAGTTGCTCTTTTCGGCGTTCTCAGAACAGGTGACAAGCTTGTAAGCTTGACAGGCAAACCTTATGATACACTTGAAGAGGTTATCGGCATCAGAGGAAACGGAAACGGTTCTCTTAAAGATTTCGGTGTTGAGTACGATCAGATAGATTTTCTCCCTGACGGAAAGCCGAATCTTGCAGATATCTTTATGAAAGTAAAGGACGCAAAGGTAGCATACATACAGCGTTCCAGAGGGTATGCGCTTCGTCCGACGCTTACTGTCGAGGATATCGCCGAGATCGTAAAGAGCGTTAAAAATGCAAACCCGAATGCTATTATAATGGTAGACAACTGCTACGGTGAATTCGTTGAAGAAGCAGAACCGCTTTCTGTCGGCGCAGACCTTATTATCGGCTCGCTTATCAAGAACCCCGGCGCAGGCATTGCCGAAACGGGTGGATATATCGCAGGCAAAAAGAAGCTTGTTGAGCTTTGCTCCTACAGAATGACCTGTGTTGGCATGGGCAAGGAAGTTGGCTGCACACTCAATCAGAACAAGCTTATGTATCAGGGACTTTTGCTTGCTCCCGAAGTAGTTTGCAGTGCTGTAAAGACTGCTATCTTTACAGGTAAGATAATGGCGATGCTCGGATTTGAGTGCCTTCCTGCGCAGGGTACAAAGAGGGGAGATATCATCACGACTGTTCTTATGAAAAATTCCGAGAACCTTGTTGCATTCTGTCAGGGAATACAGAAAGGTTCACCTATCGACAGCTATGTAACTCCCGAACCTTGGGATATGCCCGGCTATGATTCTCAGGTAATTATGGCGGCGGGTGCGTTCAATATGGGTGCTTCTATTGAACTTTCTGCCGATGCACCTCTCCGTGAGCCGTTCGCAGCTTATGTTCAGGGCGGACTTACATTCCCCATGGCAAGACTTGGCGTTCTTACAGCCATTCAGGAAATGTATGATAAGCACTGCATCAGAATAGTCTAAAGGTTACCTCTAAAAACCACCGGCTAAAGCCTTAGCACCTCATCTGCTTGCAGATTTTCCGTCATCTTGCACATAAATTTCTTGACATACGACATGTATGCAAATTCTTGCTTTGCAATAACTGCGAAATTTCTATACAATCTGACGAAAAATCTGACTGCGCATCTGAGGCACTATGGTTTTTAGATGCGACCTAAATTATATCGGGGTCTGCCGCAGAAAGCAGGCTCCGATTTTTATAATTTCTCAAAATATCGAAAATTTTTGCAATTTGTCTTGCAAATATAGTTAAAACATGTTATAATATATTCTGTATTTATGATTCTGATAGAAATGAGGTAGATTTTATGGATTTAGATATGGTCAGATACCTGTCCCAGCTCGGCAGACTCAGCTTTACAGACGAAGAGCTTGAAAAAATGGCAGGCGATATGACGGGGATTATCGAAATAATGGATACTATTAAGGAAATTGATGTTACTTATGATCCTATCAAAGATAATCACAACGTTTATCTCAACGATTTGCGCAAGGACATCGCGGCAGATTCTTACCCGACAGCCAAGATCCTGCAGAATGCAGTAAATTCAGAGGACGCATTTGTTGTTCCTAAGGTTGTTGAATAATACTATTATAATAGAATGAAAGGATGTCACCAAATGGATTTAACTGCACTGAAAATCAGCGATCTGCGTTCAATGCTTGATAAAAAAGAGCTTTCCGCAAAGGAACTCACAGACGCTTACCTCGACAGGATCAAAGCAGTCGATGATAAGCTCGAAAGCTATATAACCGTTACAGCCGAAGCTGCTGAAAAGGCTGCTGAAAAGGCTCAGGAAAAGATAAATAAAGGCGAGGCTTCAGCACTCTGCGGTATCCCTCTCGCTATCAAGGATAATATCTGCACAGACGGCGTAAAAACTACCTGTTCTTCCAAAATGCTCGGAAATTTCGTTCCTTTTTACAATGCTACCGTTATGGATAAGCTTGAAAATGAGGGCGCAGTAATGCTCGGCAAGGTTTCTATGGACGAATTTGCAATGGGCGGTTCTACACAGACCTCCGCTTTCAAAAAGACCAAGAACCCTTATGACCTCACAAGAGTTCCGGGTGGCAGCTCGGGCGGTTCTGCTGCTGCAGTCAGTGCTTCACTCTGCGCAGCTGCACTCGGCTCGGATACGGGCGGATCTATCAGACAGCCGTCTTCTTTCTGCGGCGTAACAGGTCTTAAGCCAACTTACGGCCGTGTATCACGTTACGGTCTTGTTGCTTTCGCAAGCTCTCTTGACCAGATCGGACCTATCGCTAAATCCGCAGAGGACTGTGCTGTTATACTTAATGCTATCGCAGGCTATGACCCTCACGACGGCACGTCTTCCAAGAACGAAGTTCCTGATTTTACAGCTAAGATCGGTCAGGATATCAAGGGAATGAAGATCGCTGTTCCAAAGGAATTCTACGCAGAGGGTATCGATGATGAAGTAAGAAAGGCTGTTCTTGCAGCTGCCGATTACTATAAATCTCTCGGTGCAGAGCTTGTTGACTGCTCTATGCCGTCACTCAAATATGCCGTTGCTGCATATTACCTCATTTCTTCCGCAGAAGCTTCTTCAAACCTCTCACGTTTTGACGGTATCAAGTACGGTCACCGTTCAGAAGAGGGCGAAAACTTTGCAGAGCTTATCTCCAATTCAAGAAGAGAGGGCTTCGGCGAGGAAGTAAAGAGAAGGATCATGCTCGGCAACTACGCTCTTTCCAGCGGTTACTATGATGCTTACTACGGCAAGGCAATGGCTCTTAAGCAGAAGATCCGTGAAGAATACGAAAACATCTTCACAGGCTGCGATGTTATCCTTACACCGACTGCTCCTACCGTTGCTTACGGCGTAAACGAAAATATCTCCGACCCAGCAAAGATGTATCAGGCTGATATCTGCACTGTTACAGTAAATATCGCATCTCTCCCCGGAATCTCCACGACCTGCGGATACGACTCCAAGGGTATGCCTATCGGTATGTCTATCATAGGCAAGAAGTGGGACGAAGCTACCATCATTCAGGCCGCTGACGCATTTGAAAAGAATTTCACACGTCAGAATGCAAGCCTTTAAGGAAAGGGGAAGAAGATAATGTCAGCATATATTCCGGTTATAGGTCTTGAAGTTCACGCTGAACTTTTAACCAAATCAAAAGTTTTCTGTTCCTGCAGCGCCGAATTCGGCGGCGGCAAGAACTCACGCTGCTGTCCCGTATGCTCGGGTATGCCGGGAACACTTCCCGTTATCAATCAGACTGCTGTTGAATATGCCGTAAAGGCAGGCTTCGCAATGGGATGCGATATCAACAAGTTCTCTGTTTTCGACAGAAAGAACTATTTCTATCCCGACCTTCCGAAAGCTTATCAGATCTCACAGCTCAATCTTCCTCTCTGCATAAATGGACTTGTTCCTATCGAGTATGAGGAAGACGGCGTAAAGAAAACAAAGAATATCAGAATAAACAGAATCCACCTCGAAGAAGACGCAGGCAAGCTTATCCACGATGACCTCAACGGCGTTTCCCTTGCAGACTATAACCGCTGCGGTGTTCCGCTCATCGAGATCGTTACCGAGCCTGATATGTCGTCCGCTGCCGAAGCTAAGGCTTTCGTTGAAAAGGTTTCGCTTCTTCTCCAGTATGCAGGCGTTTGTGACTGTAAAATGGAGCAGGGTTCTATCCGTGCCGATGTCAACGTTTCTATCATGAAGCCGACCGACACAGAGTTCGGTACAAGAACCGAGATGAAGAACCTCAACTCTATCAAGGCTATCGGCCGTGCTATCGACTTCGAGATATACCGTCAGGGCAAGCTTCTCGATATGGGCAAAAAGGTCATTCAGGAAACAAGACGTTTCGATGATAACCGCGGCGAAACAAAGGCAATGCGTTCCAAGGAAAACGCTCACGATTACCGTTATTTCCCTGAGCCTGATATTCTCCAGGTAAACTTCACCGACGAACAGCTCGACGCTATCAGGAATTCGCTCCCTGAGCTTCCGGCACAGCGTATAATCAGATATACAAGCGAATTCGGTCTTTCCGAAAATGATGCCAAAATACTCGTTGCAAACAAGATACTCTCCGATTTCTTTGATGCTGCTGTAAAGACTTACAACAATCCTAAGTCTATCTGCAACTTCATCAACGGCGAGCTTATGAGAAGAATCAACCTCGGAGAGATCACTCTTGAAAACCTCCCGTTCACAGCCGAACAGCTTGCAAAGCTTGTTGAAATGGCTGATACAGAAAAGGTTTCCAAGAATGACGCTAAGGACGTATTCAGAGAGATGTCCGAAAAGGGCGGCGACCCCGAAGCTATCGCTAAGGAAAAGGGACTCCTTATCAGCAACGACCTCGGCAAGGTTGCTGAAGTCATCGATAAGATTCTTTCCGAAAATGAAAAGGCTGTTGCACAGTATAAGGGCGGCGATATGAAGGTATTCGGCTTCATTATGGGTCAGTGCACAAAGGCTCTCAAGGGTGTCTGCACTCCGAAGGTCATCAAGGAAGAACTTGAAAAGAAACTCAAATCCTAATTATGAAAGGTTGTTTTTGAAATGATAAAAGTCGGCGGAAATGATCTGCTCAATGAGTTTGATCTTGAAGATGCGCTCTCCAAGGTCGGACAGGAAATCGAAGTCTGCGCCTGCGTTCATAACGTAAAGCAGATGAGCGGCTTCGCATTTGTTACTCTTCGTACAGCACGTTATCTTATCCAGTCCGTTTACAGCGCAGAAAACTGCTCCGATCCTCTTGACGGCGTAAAGGAAGGCTGTTTTGTAAAGGTAAAGGCTGTCGTTAAAAAAGAAGACAGAGCTTTCAACGGCATTGAACTTACTCTTAAGAATATAGAGATCGTATCGAAGCCCGATTATGAATATCCTCTCCACGTTTCCAAGAGAAAGCTCGGCTGCTCGCTCGAAGTAAACCTCGACAACAGAAGCGTTGCTCTCCGTAATCCTTATGAAAGAGCTATCTTCAAGTTCCAGGAGGGCGTTGTTTCGGGATTCAGACAGTTTATGCTCGATAACAAGTTCACCGAGATACACACACCTAAGATCGTTGCACAGGGCGCAGAGGGCGGCGCAAACATTTTCCACCTCGACTATTTCCAGAAAGATGCTTTCCTCAACCAGTCGCCTCAGTTCTATAAGCAGACTGCCGTTGCTTTCTTCGACAGAGTTTTCGAGATCGCTCCCGTTTACCGTGCAGAACGTCACGCAACTTCAAGACACCTCAACGAATATATCGGTCTTGACTTTGAAATGGGCTACATCAACGATATGTACGATGTAATGAATATGGAAACGGCTATGCTCCGTTACCTTATGAAGTTCCTCAAGGAAAATTATCAGCCCGAGATCAAAATTCTTGAAGCCGATATCCCCGAGATCACAGAGATCCCTGCTATCAAGTTTGAGGAAGCTGTTGAACTTATCAAGGGCACACGTTCCAAGAATAAGTTTGACCTCGAACCCGAGGACGAAGTTTTCCTCTGCGATTGGGCAAAGAAAGAATACGGCACAGAGTTCATCTTCGTAACGAACTTCCCGTCCTCAAAGCCTCCGTTCTATGCAATGAACGATAAGGACGACCCGAGAACAGCTTGCAAGTTCGACCTTCTCTTCAGAGGACTTGAGATCACTACGGGCGGTCAGCGTATCCATAATTACAACGACCAGCTTGAAAAGATGAAAGCACAGGGTCTTGACCCCGAGGACTTCAAGTCTTACCTCGAAGTTCATAAGTACGGTCTGCCACCTCACGGCGGTCTCGGCATCGGACTTGAAAGACTTGTTATGAAGCTTCTCAACCAGCAGAATATCCGTCAGGCTTCAATGTTCCCGAGAGATCTTAACAGACTTCTTCCGTAAGCATAATATGTATAAGAATTATCGGCAGGTTTGCTTTTTTGCAAGCCTGCCGATTTATGTAAAACAAAAATAATAAGATATATCACTAATATATGAATAATCTCTACACTAATATTTCAAAATTAACATTATTAGTGCTTAAAATGCTGAAAAAATAATGCATTTTGCAAGAAATAAAAAATATTTTGCATTTTTCAAAAAAGGTATTGACAAATCGGTTTTTATAGTGTATTATATAACTGTAATCAAAAAACAAGAAGCAATGGCGCTTCAGCAGATAGGTAAATTGTCTGTTGAAGTGCCTTTTTGTTATCTTAATAATGATTGGGAGGAAATTATTATGTCAGAATCAGTTTATCAGGGCGTTAAGAGTGTACCCGATTATTTCGGCTGCAACGTGTTTAACGAAGAAACAATGAAAGCAAGACTTCCTAAAAATGTTTATAAGTCTTTGCTCAAAACAAAGCAGCTCGGCACACCGCTTGATACAGACGTAGCGGAAGTTGTTGCTACCGCAATGAAGGAATGGGCTATAGAAAAGGGCGCAACACATTATACACATTGGTTCCACCCGATGACAGGCGTAACCGCTGAAAAGCACGATTCTTTCATTTCTCCTACCGCTGACGGCAAGGTTATCATGGAATTCTCAGGCAAGGAGCTTATCAAGGGCGAACCTGATGCATCTTCTTTCCCTTCCGGCGGACTTCGTGCAACATTTGAAGCAAGAGGCTATACAGCTTGGGATCCGACTTCACCTGCATTCGTTAAGGACGGTTCGCTTTATATCCCGACTGCTTTCTGCTCATATACAGGCGAGATCCTCGATAAGAAAACTCCGCTTCTCCGTTCAATGGAGGTTCTTTCAGAACAGGCTCTCCGTATCGTAAGACTTTTCGGCAATACAACAGCTACAAGAGTTACAACAACAGTTGGTCCCGAACAGGAATACTTCCTCGTTGACAAGAAGCTTTACGATCAGCGTGAAGACCTTATCCTCACAGGCAGAACTCTCTTCGGCGCAAAGGCACCTAAGGGTCAGGAACTTGAGGATCACTACTTCGGCAACATCAAGACAAGAGTTCAGGAATATATGCAGGATCTTGATGAAGAGCTTTGGAAGCTTGGCATTTACTCCAAGACAAAGCACAATGAAGTTGCTCCCGCACAGCATGAAATGGCTCCTATCTTCACAACTTCAAACGTTGCTGCGGATCAGAACGCTCTTACAATGGAGATCATGAAGAAGGTTGCTCTCCGTCACGGTTTTGTTTGCCTCCTCCATGAAAAGCCTTATGCAGGTGTAAACGGCTCAGGTAAGCACAACAACTGGTCGATGTCCACAAATGACGGACAGAACCTCCTTGAACCGGGCGCAAATCCTAAGGAAAACTTCCAATTCCTTACAGTTCTCTGCGCAGTTATCAAGGCTGTTGATGAATATGCAGACCTCCTCAGAATTTCCGTTGCTTCCGCAGGCAACGATCACCGTCTTGGCGCTAATGAAGCACCTCCGGCTATCATCTCCATGTTCCTCGGCGACGAACTCCAGCAGATCGTTGACGCTCTTGAATCAGGCAAGATGATCAAGGAAAATCAGAACAAGGAATTCGTTATCGGCGTTGATGCACTTCCTAACTTCCCTAAGGATACAACAGACAGAAACAGAACTTCTTCCTTTGCATTCACAGGCAACAAGTTCGAGTTCCGTTCACTCGGTTCTGCTGATACTATTTCCTGCACAAACTATATCCTCAATACTATCGTTGCTAAGGAGTTCAAGGAATTTGCTGATGAACTCGAAAAGTCCACAGACTTCGCAAGCGACCTCAACAAGCTCCTTGTTAAAACTATCAAAGAACATAAGAGAGTTATCTTCAACGGCAACGGCTATGACGATGCATGGGTTGAAGAAGCTAAGAGAAGAGGACTTCCTAACTATGTTTCTACCGTTGATGCTGTTGAGCATTACGATGATGAAAAGAACATCAAGCTTTTTGAAGAGTTCAAGGTTCTTTCCAAGACAGAGGTTGAATCCAGACGTGAGATCCTCCTCGACAATTACTCCAAGATCATCAATATCGAAGCTCTCACAATGCTCGATATGGCTAAGAAGCAGATCATTCCTGCTGCATTCAAGTTCTCCAAGCAGCTTGCTGATGCTATGGTTTCCAAGAAAGAGATCGGCGTAAACTACGATGCTGAAAAGAGACTTGCAGATAAGGTCTCTTCGCTCACAAACGAAGTTATCGCAGGTGTTGACACACTTGATGCAAAGCTTATCGACAGCAAGGAAAAGACCGATACTCTCGAAAATGCAAGATTCTTCAGAGAAGAAGTATTCAGCGCAATGCAGTCCCTCAGAGCTGTTGTTGATGAACTCGAAACCATTACTCCGTCCGAGATCTGGCCTTTCCCAACATATACACAGCTTCTCTTCACAGAATAATTGACAATTTCTCATCCCCGAGATGTGGGATATGCGCCTGAACCGTGTATCCATACATAAATATCGGCTTGCGATATGCCATTCGCCGGTCGGTATCACTCACTTTACAGCGGCGGATAGGCTGTCCCTGAACCTATCCGCCATCTCCCTTAAAATTTCAGTGGAAAACAAGCGCGTCGGTGAAATATCCGCCGCGCTTTTTGTTTATCTGTTTATCATTTTGCACAGTTTTTTATAGAAATAAGAACATTTGCAACAAATTTCGGATATTTATTCTCAATTCTATGAAAAGACTTGCCAAAAGAGTTGAAATGTAGTATAATATCTTTACATATTTATATCTTGAAAGGGTGTTTTGGTTATGTACGAAAATATAATGGATACTATCGGTTTCGTGAAGAATGCCGATCCCGAAGTCGGCAGCGCTATGGAGCTTGAACTTGCAAGACAGCGCAGAAACCTTGAGCTTATCGCAAGCGAAAATATCGTAAGCCCAGCTGTAATGGCAGCAATGGGCAGCGTTCTCACAAATAAATACGCAGAGGGTTATCCCGGAAAGAGATACTACGGCGGCTGCGAAGATGTTGATATCGTTGAAAATATCGCAATCGAAAGAGCAAAGGAGCTTTTCGGTGCTAAGTTCGCAAACGTTCAGCCTCACTCGGGTGCTCAGGCTAACACAGCTGTTTATGTTGCTCTTCTCCAGCCGGGTGATACTGTTATGGGTATGTCCCTCGCTCACGGCGGCCACCTTACACACGGCTCACCCGTAAACATCTCGGGCAAGTACTTTAACTTCACTTCCTACGGCGTAAATGACGAGGGTTACATCGACTATGAGGAGCTTTACAAAACTGCAAACAAGTGCAAGCCTAAGCTTATCGTTGCAGGTGCTTCCGCATATCCGAGAAAGATCGATTTTGAAAAGCTTGCTTCCATCGCAAGAGCAGTCGGCGCATATCTTATGGTAGATATGGCTCATATCGCAGGTCTTGTTGCCGCAGGTCAGCATCAGTCACCTGTACCTTATGCTGATATCGTAACAACAACCACACATAAAACATTGAGAGGACCAAGAGGCGGTCTTATCCTCACAAACAACGAGTATCTTGCCAAGAAGATCAACTCCGCTATCTTCCCGGGAACACAGGGCGGCCCTCTTATGCACGTTATCGCAGGCAAGGCTGTTTGCTTCGGCGAAGCTTTGAAGCCTGAATTCAAGGAATACGGCAAAAACATCGTTGAAAACGCTCAGGCTCTCGCAAAGGGACTCCTCGACAGAGGCTTTGACCTTGTTTCGGGCGGTACGGACAACCACCTTATGCTCGTTGATCTCCGTCCTTTCAAGCTTACAGGCAAGGAGTTCGAGCATCGTCTTGACGAAGTTTATATCACAGTAAACAAGAACGCTATCCCGAATGACCCCGAAAAGCCGTTCGTTACAAGCGGTATCAGAGTTGGTACTCCTGCCGTTACAACAAGGGGACTTGATACTTCCGATATGGATAAGATCGCAGAATTTATGTATCTCACAGCTACCGATTTCGAGGGCAAGGCTGACGCTGTAAGAGCAGGCGTAAATGAGATCTGCGCAAAGCACCCTCTTTATATGTGATCATTCGCAGATAATAAAGTCGGGGAACGGTCAATTTTCCGTTCCCCGATAAAAATGTCGAAAGGGGAGGAACGTACAATGAATATACCGCTTGCCGACAGAATACGTCCGAAAACCCTTGATGATGTTGTCGGTCAGAAGCATATTCTGGGTGAGGGAAAACCGCTGCGAAGAATTATCGAGAACGGCGTTATCCCGAATATGATCTTTTACGGCAGCGCAGGTGTCGGCAAAACCACCGTTGCCCGTATCATTGCCGAAAATGCAGGAATGAAGCTACATAAGCTTAACGGAACGAACGCTTCAATTGCCGATATAAAGGAAGTCATTGAAGATACGAACACACTTGACGGCATTAACGGCGTACTTCTGTATCTCGACGAAATTCAGTATCTTAACAAAAAACAGCAGCAGTCGCTTCTCGAATATATAGAAAACGGACAGATAACCCTTATCGCTTCAACGACCGAAAACCCATATTTTTATGTATATAATGCTATCATAAGCCGCTCGACCGTATTTGAGTTCAAACCCGTTTCTGCGGAAGAACTTGTACCTGCGGTGAACCGTGCGTTTCGCCTTGCCGCAGAGCAGCTCGGTCTGCCCGTAAAAGTCGAAAAAGGCGCAGCCGAATATATCGCAAGAGGCTGCGGCGGCGATGTGAGAAAGTCAGTAAACACCGCAGAGCTTTGCGTCCTTTCGGGCGAAAATAACGGCGCGGAAATTCGCATAACAAAAGAAATTGCTGCGGAGCTTACGCAGCGCAGCAATATGAAATATGACCGTGACGGAGATCAGCATTACGATATTCTTTCCGCCCTGCAAAAATCAATTCGGGGGTCGGACGAGAATGCGGCTGTCCATTATGCCGCACGGCTTATCGAAACGGGGGACATAATCTCCCTTTCACGCAGACTTCTCGTAATAGCCTGCGAAGATGTCGGACTTGCCTATCCACAGGCAATAACTATCGTGAAATCCTGCGTTGACAGCGCAATGCAGCTCGGTCTGCCCGAAGCACGGATACCACTCGCCGAGGCTGTTATCCTGCTTGCGACTGCGCCAAAATCAAACAGTGCTTACCTTGCAATGGACGCAGCACTTTCCGATGTAAGAAACGGAGAAATAGGTGACTTCCCAAGACATCTCCAGAATAAGCATTTCGACGGCGAGGGCGCGGCGGTAAAAGGTCAGCATTACCTCTATCCGCACGACTACCCGAACCATTATGTCAAGCAGCAGTATCTGCCCGACCCTCTGAAAAACAAGGTCTACTACCATTTCGGGGAGAACAAAAACGAGCAGGCTGCCCTTGCTTACAGAAATAAGATACTCGCCGATGAGGAAAAGCGTCAGCCAAAATAGCTTTCGATAAGCTTTCCCGAATCAGGTGAAGAATAGACCCAGTGCGAAATGTGGTCTTCATTGTAAAAATATCGGAACGACGGGTCTTTGTGCTGTTCCCTGAAAACATCAACGATAATGAGTTTGACTTTCATCTTTTCGGGAATTATCGCCTTTATGTAAACGCTTGCATTGTCGCCTGCCCGAACGTTTTCCTTAGGCTCGGCAAGTCCTGCAAGGTTTGGCGCAAGCTCCACGAAAATGCCGTAGTCCTCGACGGAGCGCACGGTTCCCGAAACCGTTTCGCCGCAGCTGAAACGTGCGGCGTTTTCTTCCCATGTTCCGAGCAGCTCTTTGTGCGAAAGCAAAATTTTTCCGCCGCTCTGACCCTTGATTATTATCCGTATATTCTGATAAGGAACGAAGCGGTCGGACGGGTGTGAAATTCTCGATATTGAAATAGAATCTATCGGGATAAGTGACGGTATTCCGCAGCCGATGTCAACAAATGCGCCAAACTGTTCAAGATGCGTGACCTTTGCGGGAATGATATCTCCCGTATGAAGCTGGGAAATAAAGTTTTCCATACATTCTTCCTGAACGGCACGTCGGGATAAAACGGCGGTGAACAAACCGTCGGGATTTTTTATCAGCCGCAAGATTTTAAAGCAGACCGGCTTGTTGACCTTGGTTATAAGAGCAATGTCTTTCGTTGAACCGTCCTCAATGCCGAGTGCGCCCTCCGTCCTCGGGATAATTCCTTTCGGGCAGTTCGGGCAGGGCAACTCAACGATAAGATTATGTTCGTTGTCACATACAACAGCTCTTGCTTCAAGTATTTTTCCCTGTAGAATCGAATCCTGAAGCGAAAAAATGCTTTTCATCGCTGCTGTGTTTTCGGGAGAAGCGATAAGCGTTCCCTCGGGGTAGTAGTTGTTCATTTTGTACCTCCCATATTTTGGCTTAAAAATATTTTCTTTCAATTCTATGCCGCCGTATGGGAATATATGCTATTCAGTTCAGTTCGTTCAGACTGTAACCGCCGCTGTTGATGATAATGCCCGAAACTTTTTTTCTGTCCTCTTTTGTGCATACTACTTCAAGAGTGACTTTTTCGGTGTGTTCGTTCAAATCGATTCCGTTTGTCGCTGGGACGGGGTATGTGTACATATTCGGACCGATAGCAGGATTGCCGTTGCCGAATGCAGCCGTCAGTCCGCTGAACGACACTGAAGTGTGTTCGTGTTTTTGCAGAACTCTTATGTCCGAAAAGGGCGAAATAGTCCTGCGAATGTTCGCTGCGGCAAGATCGGCGGAATTTACCGAGTCGAATTCAGCAATTATTTTCATAGCTTAACTTCCTTTCATTTTGAAAGTGCAGAAAAAATCAAATCTGTATATTTGTCTGATTTTTTGTACATTTTCATTATTGTAAGGTATATTATATCTTTTGAACCCGAAAAAATACGGGAAATTCCGACATAATAATAAAAAGGAGATTCATAAAATGGATATTCGTCCGAACGATATCTTGACAATGAAAAAAGCTCACCCGTGCGGAAGCAATAAAATGACCGTTATCCGCGCAGGTATGGATTTCAAGCTCCGCTGCGAGGGCTGCGGAAGAGAATTTATGACTCCGAGAAATAAGATAGAAAAAAATATAAAGCAGGTCGTCCACAAGGAAGACAATGCCTGACATATATCCCGAAGGAGAAAATTTATGCTTGAAAAGCTTAAACTTACCGAAGAAAAATACAACGATATTGCCGAAAAGCTGATGGATCCCAATATTATCAACGATACAAAGGCTTATGCTTCCTATATGAAAGAGTATAAAAACCTAACCCCGATCGTTGAAAAGTATAGGGAATACTGCAAAATACTTTCGGATAAAACGGACGCAGAGGAGATTCTCGCCGATAAGTCAACGGACGAAGAAATGCGTGAGCTTGCCGAAGCTGAGATAGAGGAAGCAAAGCCAAAGCTTGAAGAGATCACCGAGGAGCTGAAAGTTATGCTCCTTCCGAAAGACCCGAATGACGATAAGAACGTTATTATCGAAATCAGAGGCGGCGCAGGCGGCGAAGAAGCCGCACTTTTTGCTAATTCACTCTACAGAATGTACACAATGTATGCCGAAAGCAAGCATTGGAAAATAGAAGTCTTGAACATAAACGAGACCGAGCTTGGCGGTATCAAGGAAATAAGCTTCAATGTCATTGGCGAGGGCGCATATTCACGCCTTAAATATGAAAGCGGCGTTCACCGTGTTCAGCGTGTCCCCGAGACTGAATCGCAGGGCAGAGTTCACACCTCGACCGTTACGGTCGCAGTTCTTGTAGAAGCTGACGAAGTTGAGCTGGAGATAAACCCGACTGACCTTAAAATTGACGTTTTCCGTGCATCGGGCGCAGGCGGTCAGCATATCAACAAGACTGAATCCGCTGTAAGAATAACACATCTTCCGACGGGTGTTGTTGTCGAGTGTCAGGACGAGCGGAGCCAGTATAAAAACAAGGACAGAGCGATGAAAATTCTTCGTTCAAGATTATACGAATCAATGCTCGAAGAGCAGAATGAAAAGATCGCTTCTGAGCGCCGTTCGCAGGTTGGTACGGGAAATCGTTCCGAGCGAATTCGCACCTATAATTTCCCCGAAAGCAGACTTACCGACCATAGAATAGGTCTAACGATATACCGCCTTGAAAGTATCCTCAACGGAAATCTTGACGAGGTAATCGATGCTCTTGCAACTGCGGATACAGCCGCAAAGCTTTCTGCAAGAGATGAATAAACAAGGAGCAAAAGAAAATGTTTGATACAAAGCTTCTGTCATCGGATAAAGCCGATGTTGAATATGCCGCAGAGCTTATAAAAAAAGGCGAAGTTGTCGGTATGCCGACCGAGACCGTCTATGGACTTGGCGCAGATGCGGAAAATGTTGAAGCGGTAAAGAAAATTTTTGCGGCAAAGGGCAGACCGTCCGATAATCCGCTCATCGTTCACCTTGCATCGGTCGATTCAATGGAAAAGTATGTATGCAATGTTCCCGACCTTGCATATAAAATTGCGGAAAAGTTCTGCCCAGGTCCGATAACTATGGTTCTCCCGAAGCGTGATGTTATCCCTTATACAACGAGCGGCGGACTTGATACAGTCGGAATACGCATACCTTTTCATAAAACAGCTCGGCTTCTCATAGAATTAAGCGGAAAAGCTATTGCCGCTCCGTCTGCGAACCTCTCGGGAAGTCCAAGTCCGACCACCGCACAGCACGTTATGAACGATATGAAAGGCAGGATACCTGCTATAATCGATGGCGGAGCTTGCGGAGTTGGCGTTGAAAGCACCGTTATATCCTTTGAAAACGGCGGAATAAGACTTCTTCGTCCCGGATATGTTTCCGAGGAAGATCTCAGTATGTTCAACGTCCCCGTTTTCACTGACAAGGGAATACTCGAACCCGTTGCTGAGGGCGAAAAAGTCCTTTCTCCGGGAATGAAATATAAGCATTATTCGCCGAAAGCAAACGTTACGATCGTCTGCGGCGAGTATGAAGCTTTCGCAAATTATGTCAAGCAGCATAACGGCAGCGGCGTGTGCGCTATGATCTTCGACAGCGACAAGCCGTTCGGCGGCGTTCGGACTATGACCTACGGCGACACCTCGGAGGAGCAGGCTGCACAGCTTTTCGCAAACCTCCGTGAAGCGGACGAGCTTGGCATCACGCAGCTTTATGTGCGCTGCCCGTCAAGAACGGGTGTAGGCCTTGCAGTTTACAACCGTCTTCTCAGAGCGGCAGGATTTGAGGTGGTAAACGTATGAGCGGCAACACAGGTATCTGTGTGGTAGGGCTAACGGGTCAGAGCGGAGCAGGGAAAACGACCGTCTGCGATGTCTTTTCGCAGAAAGGCTTTGAGATAATCAACGCCGATAAGATCGCAAGGGAAGTCATGCAGAAAGGCAAACCCTGTCTTAAAGAGATCGAGGAGTGCTTCGGGAGCGAGGTCATGACCGAAAACGGCGAACTCGACCGAAAAGCACTTGCGGCTATCGTTTTTACCGATAAAGAAAAGCTCAAACAGCTCAACGCCATTTCTTATCCATACATAATTTTTGAAATTTTACAGAAAATAAAGGAATATTCACAGGAACGGAAGCAGTATGTCCTGCTCGATGCGCCGACGCTTTTTGAGAGCAGAGCGGACGATTTCTGTGACCTTATCATAAGCGTTACCGCACCCGAAATGACAAGGATAAACCGTATCGCCAAGCGCGACGGGATACCTGCGGAGCGCATAAAGGAGCGTTTTTCTTCGCAGCATTCGGAGCGCTTTTTCATCAACCATTCCGATTTTATCATCAAAAATAATAAATCGGTCGATGTTCTCCGTGAGAAAGCGAACGAAGTCGCAGACAAGGTTAAGGAGTATTGCAATAATGCGTAAAAAGCTTGTAGCGGTGTTTCTCGTGCTGCTTATTGCGGCAGGAGTTATCATAGGGATAAACGCTGATGCTTTATGCAGAAAATATATTTATCCGCTGGAATATCAGCCTTATGTTGAAAAATATTCCGCCGAATACGGTGTTGATAAATACCTCGTCTATGCCGTTATCAAGACCGAAAGCGGCTTTAGACCCGAAGCGGAATCCGATGTCGGAGCAAGAGGACTTATGCAGCTTATGGAAGATGCGTTCGACTGGGTGCAGTACCGAATGAATGACGAAAGTGGCATAACCTACGATGATATGTTCATTGCGGAGCATAATATCCGCTGTGGAACGTATCTTCTCTCACTTCTTTACAGCGAATACAACGATGAAGAAACCGCACTCGCTGCCTATTTTTCTGGCAGGGGACAGGTCAACGCCTGGCTCGCCGATAAGGAGTACAGTTCAGACGGAAAAACGCTCGACAAGATACCCTCGGCTTCATCAAACCACTATGTTCATAAGGTTATGACTGCCTACCGCAGTTATACTAACTTATATGAATAGGGATTCTCTGATTTTTGAGTACCCTAAAAACTAAACCGAAAGGACGATGTAAAATGTCAAAAGAAAAATCGCAGGGTCAGCTTCTTAAGGAAAAGCTCTGCATTTCAAAAAAACACGCAGGTTTAAGACTTACCTCGGACGAAATCAAGACCTGCTTTGACTTCTGTGAGGATTACAAAGCATTTCTTAATGATGCAAAGATCGAAAGAGAAGCCGTTACAAAGACTATCACCCTCGCCGAAAAGTGCGGATTCAAGGAATTCACATACGGAATGAGCCTTAAAGCAGGCGATAAGATCTATTTCAACAACAGAGGAAAGGCTATTATCCTTGCAATTATCGGAACAGAGCCGATCGAAAAGGGCGTTCACCTCGCAGCGGCTCATATCGATTCCCCACGCCTTGACCTGAAGCAGCTCCCTCTCTATGAGGACAGCGAAACAGCTCTCTTCAAGACACATTACTACGGCGGTATCAAGAAGTACCAGTGGGCAGCTATCCCGCTTGCACTCCACGGCGTTATAATCAAGAAAGACGGCACTAAGGTTACAGTAGCCATCGGCGAAGATGAATCCGACCCCGTTTTCTGCGTAACAGACCTTCTTCCGCACCTTGCAACAGACCAGATGAAGCGCACCCCGAGCGAGCTTATCAAGGGCGAGGAACTTAATATCCTCATCGGATCAATGCCTTTCAAGGACGATGATGTAAGCGAAAAGGTAAAGCTCAACATTATCTCTATCCTCAATGAAAAGTACGGCATCATCGAAGAGGACTTCCTCTCCGCAGAGCTTGAAGCCGTTCCTGCATTCAAGGCAAAGGACGTTGGCTTCGACAGGAGCATGGTAGGTGCTTACGGTCACGATGATAAGGTCTGCGCATATACAGCTTTAAAGGCTATCCTCGACTGCACAAGCGTAAAGAAGACTTCCGTTGTCGTTCTCACCGATAAGGAAGAAACGGGCAGCGACGGCAATACGGGACTTTGCTCCGATTACCTCGAGCATTTCTTCTATAACCTTGCTGACAGCTTCGGCGCAAACGGCAGAACTGTCATCGCAAATACCGAGTGCCTTTCCGCCGACGTAAACGCAGCATTCGACCCAACCTTCCCCGACGTTATGGATAAGAGAAACTGCGCATTTATGAACTACGGCGTATGCGTTACAAAGTTCACGGGTGCAAGAGGCAAGTCCGGTACATCGGACGCTTCCGCAGAATTCGTTGCAAGAGTTCGCACACTCCTCGATAAGAACGACGTTATCTGGCAGACCGGCGAGCTTGGCAAGGTTGACGGCGGCGGCGGCGGTACAGTTGCGGCTTACCTCGCAAATATGAATATGGACGTTATCGATGTCGGTGTTCCCGTTATCTCGATGCACGCTCCGTTTGAAGTCGTTGCAAAGACCGATGTTTATATGACCTACAAGTCATTCTACGTTTTCTTCAACGAATAATTTCCGGAATATTTTTTACGGTACGATTTGCAGTTTTTGCAGGTCGTGCCGTTTATTTTTACTTTTTATAGGGATTTTTATGTGTTATTTTGTAAATTAATGAAATATCTCTTGACTTTTTTTGCAAAAAAGAATAAAGTTAATATCGTATGCTATATTTTGGCCATAATACTATAGGTCGATTATGTATGAATTATTTGGTGTGCGATACTTTGGGATCCGGGGAGGATAATATAAATGAGCGAAAATATCATAACGCTAAAAGATATAGTTGTCGAGTTTGACGGCGAAAGAATACTCGATAAAATAAACCTTGAAATTAAGGATAAGGAATTTGTAACGTTTTTAGGACCGTCAGGCTGCGGCAAAACAACAACTCTCCGTATCATAGGCGGATTTCTTGACCCCGACAGCGGCGATGTTATGTTTGACGGTCAGCGCATAAACGGCGTTCCGCCCTATAAACGCAACATCAATACAGTTTTCCAGCGTTATGCGCTTTTTCCTCATCTGAATGTATATGATAATATCGCATTCGGTCTGAGAATCAAAAAAATGCCAGAAAAGGCAATATCAAAAAGGGTCGCCGAGATGCTCAAGCTCGTAAACCTTGTCGGATATGAAAAGAGAAGCATTACCCGTCTTTCGGGCGGTCAGCAGCAGCGTGTCGCTATCGCAAGAGCGCTCGTAAACCACCCGAAAGTGCTTCTTCTTGATGAACCGCTCGGCGCACTCGACCTCAAACTCCGTAAGGAAATGCAGATCGAACTGAAACGTATCCAGGAGCAGCTTGAAATCACCTTTATCTATGTAACCCACGATCAGGAAGAGGCTCTCACAATGAGTGATACCGTTGTCGTTATGAACGGCGGCAAAATTCAGCAGATAGGCTCTCCCGTAGATATCTACAACGAACCTACGAATGCATTTGTTGCCGACTTTATCGGCGAAAGCAATATTCTTAAAGGTCTTATGGTAAAGGACAGGCTCGTTGAGATCGCAGGCAACGAATTTGAATGTGTCGACAGCGGATTCGGCGAAAATACTCCCGTCGATATCGTTATCCGTCCCGAGGATATAACCCTCGTTCCGCCGAGTGAATCAAAGCTCAACGGAATCGTGGAATCCGTCATTTTCAAGGGCGTTCATTACGAAATGATAATCGAAGGCTACGATTTCCAATGGATAGTTCATTCAACCAAAGCAGCCGAAAAGGGCGCATCTGTCGGAATTTCATTTACTCCCGATGATATACACATTATGCACCGTATGAAAGACGATGATGTAAAGGAGGAAAATGCTGAAAATGAAGAATAAGCTTCCTGCCGCTCCTTACCTTGTGTGGATGATAGTTTTCATACTTGTTCCGCTGATAATGGTCGCATATTTTGCGTTCACGGATAAGGACGGTCACTTTACCCTCGACTATGTTTCAAATGTCGCACAATATACACCTATCTTCGTCCGTTCGATATGGCTCGCGCTCATTTCGACCGTGATATGCCTGTTTATCGCATATCCGCTTGCGTATATCCTTATCGGAATGAATACGAATATCCAAAGTACGATGCTTATGATAGTTATGCTCCCGATGTGGATGAACTTCCTGCTGCGGACCTACGCTTGGATGGCTCTGCTCGGAAATAACGGACTTATAAACGCTCTGCTCGGACTTGTCGGACTTGGACCTTTCAAAATGCTGAATACAGAGGGCGCAGTCGTCCTCGGAATGGTCTATAACTATCTGCCGTTTATGATACTGCCTATCTATTCGGTAATGGTGAAGATAGATAAAAGCGTCCTCGAGGCTGCCGCAGACCTCGGCTGCAACCCTGCAAAAACTATGCTGAAAGTTGTGTTCCCGTTGAGCCTTCCGGGCGTATTTTCGGGAATAACAATGGTTTTCGTTCCTGCAATAAGCACATTCATCATTTCAAGAATGCTGGGCGGCGGAGGAAACCTCCTTATCGGCGACCTTATCGAAATGCAGTTCCTCGGAAATTCCTATAATATCAACCTCGGTGCAGCTATATCGCTCGTGCTTATGGTCATTGTCCTGCTCATAATGACGATACTGAACCAGTTCGGCGCAGATGATGACGGTGTAATGGTTATATAAAGGGGGAGAGCGTATGAAAAAATTTGCTAAAGTTTATCTCGCCCTCGTGATGATGTTCCTTTATGTTCCGATATTTGTGCTTATCGTTTTTTCATTCAATACAACGAAAAGCCGCTCGGTAATGTCGGGCTTTACATTCGACTGGTATATAAAGCTTTTCAAAAATGAGATAATAATGTCGTCGCTGATGAATACTATCATCATCGCCGTCCTCGCATCGATAGTTTCAACGATCCTCGGGACAGCCGCTGCCGTCGGAATAAAGAATATGAAAAAAGTTCCGAAAGCTATCGTGCTGAATATCACGAATTTCCCGATAATAAACCCTGAGATCGTTACGGGCGTTTCGCTTATGCTGCTTTTCGTGTTCTTCGCAGCAAGAATGAACTTCGAGTTCGGCTTTGTAACGCTTCTTATAGCGCATATCACGTTCGATGTGCCGTATGTCATACTGAATGTTATGCCGAAGCTCAATCAGATGGATCCGTTTCTGTACGAAGCGGCACAGGATCTCGGCTGCAATCCGCTCAAAGCATTTTTCAAGGTAGTTCTGCCTGAAATTATGCCGGGCGTTGTATCAGGCTTCCTTATTTCGTTCACATTCTCGCTCGATGATTTTATAATCAGCTACTTCACCTGCGGTTCGAGTATGCAGACGCTTCCCGTTACGATCTATTCAATGACGAGAAGAAAGGTCAGCCCTGAGATAAACGCTTTGTCGACGATTATTTTCCTCACCGTGGTTGTTATCCTCGTTATAAAGAATATCATCGAGATAAAGAGCAATGCAAGGGAAAAGGGGGAAAGACGCTGATGAAAAAATTCTTTTCAAATAAGGTTTTCCCGCTTACTCTCGCAGCCGCATTGTACCTTTCTTTGTCTGCCTGCGCCGACCATATTGAGGAAGAAGCAGACAGCGAAGAAGAGGAGTCCGAAGTCCAGACGCTCACTGTTGAGGACGATGAGTATTATTCCCGTTTCCGTGACAAAGGCATAACGATAAACGTCTATAACTGGGGCGAGTATATCTCCGACGGCTCGGAGGAAAACACACTCAACGTAAACGCCGAGTTCACAAACCTGACGGGAATAAAGGTGAACTACACTAACTATGCCACTAACGAAGAGCTTTATGCAAAGCTCAAAGGCGGCGGAGCAAGCTACGATATCATAATTCCCTCCGACTATATGATCTCGAGAATGATACACGAAAATATGCTCCAAAAGCTTGACTTCGACAATATCCCGAATTTCAGGTATATAACAGATACCTTCGTGAACCCCGAATATGACCCGCAAAATGAGTATTCCGTGCCTTATACTTGGGGAACGGTCGGCATCATCTATGATACAACGATGATAGATATCCCACCCGAAGAGATTGACTGGGATATACTCTGGAACGAGGATTATTCCGACAGAATATTGATGTTCGATAATCCCCGTGACGCTTTTGCCATTGCGGAAATAAGACTCGGTTATTCTCTCAATACCGAAAGCTTTGAAGAACTTGAAAAATGTGCCGATCTGCTCAAAGAACAGAAAACCGTTATCCAAGCGTATGTAATGGACGAAGTTTTCGATAAAATGGGCGCAGGCGAAGCACTCGTCGCTCCATATTACGCAGGTGATGCCGTTACGCTTATGGACGAGTATGAAGACCTTGGTTTTGTTACACCGAAAAGCGGAACGAACCTTTTTATTGATGCAATATGTATTCCTGCAGGCGCAAAGCAGAAGGAAGCCGCTGAAATGTATATCAATTTTATGTGCGAACCCGACATCGCTTACGCTACGACAAGCTATATCGGTTATTCCACACCGAACAGCGCAGCTTTCGATATGCTTGACGAAGAAACGCAGAACGACAAGGTTTCCTATCCCGACAGCGAATATCTTGACAACAATACGACCATCTTCCGCAACCTTTCCGATGAAGCAAATCAGGAGATGCAGGATCTCTGGACGGATATCAAGTCCACGCAGGACGAGTCGCATAATAAGTGGATAGTTCCGCTTTTTCTTGTTGCCTGCATAACACTTTCGATAGTTATCATAATCAGACGGCATATCATAAGAAAGAAGGACGTTTTCTGATGGATATAAGGATCGCAACAACGGACGATATCGGACTTTTGATAAAGTTCCGATTCGCCTATATAAATGACGATATGGGACCGCTCTCAAAGGAACAGGCGGACGAGCTCAATAAACAGCTCCCCGACTATTTCAGCCGTCATATCGGAAAGGACTTTACTGCCTATATCGCAGAGGAAAACGGCGTTCCTGCCGCAGTGATATTTTTCATAACCGTTGAAAGACCTGCAAATACGCACTTTATCAACGGCAGGACCGCACTCCTTATGAATGTCTATACAATGGAGCAGTTCCGCAGAAAGGGCGCAGCTTCGGCTATCCTGCGCAGGATAATCTCCGATGCAAGGGAGCAGGGGATAACCTGTATCGACCTTTCCGCCACCAAAATGGGGAAACCTCTCTACCTTAAAAACGGCTTCGTTGAAAGAGGTAATACCGAAATGCGACTTGAACTCAAATAAAAGAACGGCTGACAAAGCGAGTAACTTTGCCAGCCTTTTTTATAGTTTTCCCTTTATCTTGTCAAGCGAGTATTTTTCCAACCGTGAGACCTGCGCCTGCGAAATGCCTATCTCGTTTGCGACCTCGACCTGCGTTTTTCCGAGCGCAAATCGAAGATAAAGTATGTTTTTCTCACGATTTTCAAGCGAAGAAATAGCTTCTTTCAGCGAAATTTCATCTATCCAGCTTGAATCATCGCTTTTGTCACCGATCTGATCGAGAACATAGAGCGTGTCGCCCGAATCGGAAAAAACAGGTTCGTAAAGCGATACAGGGTCGGCTACACTTTCAAGCGCAGTCACTATCTCGCTTTCCTTTACTCCCGTCATCTTTGCAAGCTCTGCCATTATCGGTTCTTTTTTATGCTCAATGATGTATTGCTCCTTTGCCTGCATCGCCTTGTAAGCAATGTCACGGAGCGAACGGCTCACCCTGATCGGACCGTTGTCACGGATATAACGCCGGACTTCGCCCGAGATCATCGGAACTGCATAAGTGCTGAAACGAACATCAAGGTCGGTGTTGAAATTGTCGATGGCTTTCATAAGCCCGATGCAGCCGACCTGGAAAAGATCATCGGGGTTCTCGTTTCGACCCGAAAATTTTTGTATAACACTTAAAACAAGACGAAGATTTCCGCCGATGAGTTCCTTTCGTGCCGATTTATCTCCCGCTTTATATCTTTTCAGAAGCTCCATTTTCTCCGATTCTTTGAGAACCTTCAGCTTCGATGTGTCAACGCCGCAAATTTCAACCTTATTGTAATACATAAAATTTACTCCCGACAATAATTTTTTCTAAAACAATTATTGCCGAGAGTAAATTTTCTTATACAAACAATTTTTGGCAGTTAGTAAATCAAGCTTTCAAGCTCCTTTTTCAGCTTTTTGATTATCCGTTTTTCCAATCGGGAAATGTAAGACTGCGAAATGCCGATAAGATCGGCGACTTCTTTCTGCGTCATTTCACGCCCCGTGTTTATTCCGAAGCGCATCTTCATTATCTCTCGTTCACGTTCGGGCAGGCGTTCCAAAGCCTCAAGAAGAACGCTCTTTTCAGCTTCGTTTTCAATGCCGCCGTTGACAACGTCCTCGTCCGTTCCGAGTATGTCCGACAAAAGCAGTTCATTCCCGTCCCAGTCGATGTTGAGCGGCTCATCGAACGAAAGCTCGTTTTTGTATTGAGAGGATTTTCGCAGAAACATCAATATCTCATTCTCAATGCAGCGTGAAGCGTAGGTCGCAAGCTTTATATTCTTGCTCGGGCAGAATGTGTTTACAGCCTTTATCAAGCCGATAGTTCCTATCGAAACAAGATCCTCAATGCCAATGCCCGTCGATTCAAACTTTTTTGCAATGTAAACAACAAGCCGCAGATTGTGCGTTATAAGAAGCTGCCGAGCCTCGGATTCGTTCGTTTCAAGCATCGCAAACGCCTTTTCCTCCTGTTCACGGGTAAGCGGCGGAGGAAGCGTTTCCGAACCGTTTATGTAAAAAACATCACATTTTTTTCGTCTGAATAATGCCTTGATTTTTTCAAGCAGCGCTTTTAATATCATTTTTATCTGTCCTTTCAAATTATTTTCGGGTTGAAGATCGCATGATCAAGTTCACGCTCAACAACTCCTATGTAAGCTTCCATATAGTGGAGCTTTCCCGTTTCGTTGTTTTTTATGTATATCCCCGTGGGACGGAATGACGGAACAAGTCCGCTTGAATCTATCGTTGAAAAGGGAATGACCCGCCATTTTCGGCAGTTTTCGCCCGAACCGTTCATAGCCATTGCTCCGACAAGCTCCTTTTCCCCGAAAAGCGGCTCAACCGAACTTTTTCCGCAGATTATGACCGGCTTTCCCGAAAAAGAATCGCAAAGATTATTGCAGCTGTCACATACTGCCTTAAGCTTTACCTGCTTGTCACCATTGATGATGATAACGCTGTAGTCACCGTCAAATCTATTGCTCCTGTCCATAAAACGCCGAAACAGCGTCAACGCCGTGTATGCCGTTATTGTCGAGATAACAAGCGTTAAAAGCGAAATGTTGACGTAAAGCATCGAGTTGTGGAAAACTGTCCTGCTGCCATTGTCAAGAAGCGAAAACGCGTATTCCGTCCCCGCAAACAGAAAGCTGATGAAGAAAAATATCAGCCCTATCCGATACAGCTCAGACGATCCTCTTCCGCTGAATGCAACCATAACCATTAATGACGCAGAAATTATCCTGACAAGCAGCAGCGTGAACGTGTTAAGCTCGGGAAGAAGTATCACAAGCGAAAAAAGACTTCCCACAATGGCAGCAATAACGCATTTGCTGTTCCGCAGTGCATTGTGCGTCAGCTTCGCAGTGGCTTTCAGCAGAAAAAAATTCGAGTATATATTTGTGATTATCAGAATATCGGCGTAAATATACATAAATTCTCCTTTATACTAATTTTTAAACTGAAAGTGTACAAAAAATCAAGCAAAAGCTCGTAGCTGTTTAACAGCTTTATATGGCTTTTGCGCCAATTTTTTGTCTACACTTTGATTAAAAATTAGTATTAGACCTCATCTGATATTATTATAATTATGTTCGGTTCAAAAAACTGTCGATTAAGGGACAGCTGAAAAATTTGGCAATATAAATAAAAAAGTCCCCCGAAATTCATCGGAGGACAAGCATTTTATATTTAGGTCACCTTTAGTATTAAGCAAGAAGCTTGATAAGATAATCGATAAGGTCTTTTATCTGTGGCTTGGAGAACTGTGCGTCCGCACCGACTGATTTTCCCTTTGCGATCATCTGCTCATTGATAAGCGAGGAGAAGAGGAGAACAGGTATCTTTTTAAGAACATCATCATCTTTGATTAGCTTTGTAAGTCTGTGACCGTCCATTTTAGGCATTTCAATGTCACTGATTACACAAGCTATCTCGTCTGTGATGTGATCGCCTGCACTGCGGTGGGAGAGAATATAATCCCAAGCGTCCTGACCGTTGGAGAATGATTCGATGTTCGTAAATCCAATGTGTTCAAGCGACTCGGTTATCATCTTGTTGAGGAATTTTGAGTCATCGGCAACAACAAGCTTTTTCTTAGCCATTTCAGCCGTTGCGTGACCGACCTGATCGATGCCCGTTGTGTCAAGTCCTGCGTCCTTGTTAAGCTTTGAAACGATCTTCTCAAAGTCAAGAATGATGATGATCTCACCGTTGAGCTTTACAACGCCCGTTGCAAGACCTGCCGCATCATTGCCGCTTCCGCCCGATGTAATGGACGGCGGATCGGAAATATCCGACCATGATATACGCTGGATACCCTTTACTCGGCTGACATGGAATGCGACTTGGATACCATTGAATTCGCTGATGATAAAGATATCTTTGCCCGTATTTTTGTAGGGCTTTTTAACAACTTTATGTAAGTCGATAACGGAGATGAGCTTATCTCTCGGGATAAAAACGCCCTCAATTTCTTCGGGGGAGTTTGGAACAGGAGTTACCTCCTGATTTATCATTATCTCAACAACTTTGGAAATATTGATGCCGAATGTGCTGTCACCGACCTCAAATTCAAGTATCTGAAGCTCATTAGTACCGCTTTCAAGAAGAATATTTGTGTCCATAATAACACTCCTTTTAGGTTGTTGTAACTATTATACAACAAATTGAATATAATTGCAATAGCTTTTTGTTTTTTTGTGTAAAAAAGTGAAAAAGGTCGTTATAATTCGCCATTAAGTCTTTTTATCTGGCGAATATCCTCACCGACAAGGCAAAGCGTGGAGAATTCACCGAAAATTCGTGAGATAATACGTTCGTTGTATTTTTTCTGAAGCTCCGCCGCCGTAAGATTTGTGCTTATAATGGTCGGAAGTCCAAGGTTTATTCGGCTGTTGATGATGTTGTATGTTACGGATTCGTAAAACTGCGATGAAAATTCCGCTCCGAGATCGTCAAGCACAAGCAGATCTGCATTGACGAGCAGATTTACCGTGTCCATATTTTCCTCTTCGCTGACCTTGCCGAAATGTTCACGTTCGATTATCGTAAGAAGATTTACGATAGAACCGTAAGCCGCATTGAAGCCTCTTTCGGCAACAGCCTTTGCAATTGAAAGCGAAAGATGTGTCTTTCCCACACCTGTTTTGCCGTACATAAGCAGACTTTCCGATTTCAGTGAAAAGCTTTCGGCATAATTTCTGCAGAATTCGTATATGTTTTTCATTATCTCAAAGCAGTCATCGCCGTCAGCGTCTTTTTTCCCTCGGTAATATTCGAGCGAAAAATGATTGAAGTCACAGTCGGGAAGATTAGCCTGCCCATTGAGCTTTTCAATGCTGTATTTTTTCAGCAGATTGAGCAGACAATCACATCGCCCGTACTCGGTGTAGCCTCTGTCCCGGCATTTTTCGCAGTAATATTTCGGTTTAAGGTAGTCGGCAGGGTAGCCGTTTGCCGTAAGAAGACCTTCAACAAGCTTCTGCGCCTGCAAGTTTTTTTCTTTTATGTCGGCAAGGCTTTCCTTAATGTTCGCCTTTTTTGAGATGATAAGCTTTGAAATATCAACAATGGTTCGGGAAAGCTGTGAGTTTATCTCGCGAATTTCAGGTATCTTTATTTCGATCTCTTTCTGCCTGCGGTCATTTTCGCTCTGGGAGGATAAACGCCTGCTGTTTATGACCGATTCTGCTTTTTCGTAAGTCTGTCTGTCGTAGCTCATTTTGACCCTCCGTTAAGGTTTGGAATGTTGTTTTTCGCGTGTTGAAGAAGCTTGTTAAGATCGTAGGAGTGATCGTCACTCGCAGCAACAGCCGCCTGCTGAGGAGCGATGCGGCTCTGCTCGTACTTTTCGGCATCGGCAGGAGTGCGGATATTGTTCGCAAGCCAGTTTTCGATGATCTTTTTCATATACGGAAAAGCGGCTTTTCCCGTTGCCTGTACCGTTCGTTCGTATGCCAACTCAATAAGCTCAATTGTAACGCCCGAAGCCGCCCATTCGCCGACGATCTTTTTTTCTTTCGGAGTGAGCGCGCGGTTAAGCTCCAGCCGTGTCTTTATCCTGCCTTCAAGCGAAGAATATATCTGTAAACGCTTTATTTCCGCATCTGCACGTTCATGAGTGGTGATATCCTTTTCGTACCAGGAAACAGCAATGCGTTCAACATAGCCTATGTTGGTCTTGTTTATCGATTTGCAGAATTCTATCAGCATAAGAAGAATATCCGTACCAAGAGAATAGTAATCACTCAGCCAGATAAGCGTCCGCTGTTCCGTGTTGTTGAGCGGCTTGCCGAGTATCGATTCCGCACCCGAAATCAGAAATGCAATATCCTGCGAGCTTTTTACCTTTTCCGCAATTTCTGCGGGGGAAAGCATTTTCACCGCTTTTTCGGAAGAAATCGCAGGCTTGACCGTAGGTGCAGGCTGCGGTGATGGCTGTAAATTTTCAGTCGGAACAGAAGCTTTTGCAATAGACGAAGCAGCTGTTTCCGACGGGCAGATAACTCCGACCTGTTCCCAAAAAGAAAGGGAATCTTCAACGTCCTCCGCAGTCATATTTTTATCGAGCTGTGCAGCAATATCGGCAGCATTTTCGGTGGCGGCAGTCTTGTACCGCATTATGTAGAAAAGCACCTTTGCCGCCTTGCCGCTTGCAAGCTTTATATTGTCAACAGCACTGTCAGGAACGGCGAATGCCCCGTCCGAACAGCTCCAGTTTACTTTGTAATTCATAAATGCTGTGTTTGTCCTCTTTCAAAATTTTTGCAAAAAAACGCTTCTATTATTATAGCACATTTTCAAAAAAAATGCACTACTACTTGACCAATTTTCTTTTTAGTGGTATATTTTAAATATATTGCATAAAAAGGAGTGCCTCTTATGGACGAAAATAAACAAAATGATAATATGAATGGATCTCCCGTTTCGGAGGAAGAATATCATAAAGAGCCGAAGATAAACTATATTATCTATACGATAATTTCGATTCTGCTTTTTGCAGTATTATATACAGGAGTACAGATAGCGAAACACGCTTTGTTCCGTGATTATACGATAACCGTTGACGGAAACAGTATAACTTCGGAGCAGGCAGAATCGGTAAAAAAATATACAAACTTTGATTTTGAAAATATCGAGCAGCTTATCCTCACAAGGGAGAACAATGCTTTTTCTGCCGAAATTCTTTACAATACGGGTGATTATACGAGCTTCGCCGAGGACTATGAAAACTATGCCGAGGACGATTCGGACGGCGAAAACAGACTTGCTGTCTATCCTTATGGAAACTCTGTTCCCGAGTATGTTTATTCACGATATTTTGTCAATGCCGATGCGCCCGATATGCGCTGTTATGTGTACGAATACGGCGGAGAAAACTATCTTAAACTGACTTTTGAGGATATTCCGGACAGCATAAAGCAGATTTTTTCCGAGCATGAGAAAATTTATTGCGAATAATGTAAAAAAACTGTTTTTCCTTGACGATAAGTCAGAAAAATGGTATAATTATTAATATATTAATTTTATTCGGGTGATAGTATGAGTAATACGCTTATTGTTATAGACGGATTGGACGGAAGCGGAAAATCCACACAATTTGATATCATAAAGGAAAAATTATCGCAGGAATATACTGTAAAGGCTATAAGCTTTCCGGAATACGATAAACCGTCCTCAACGCTTGTAAAGATGTATCTTTCGGGCGAGATATCGGAAAATGCCGCTGATATAAATGCCTACGCCGCTTCAAGCTTCTATGCCGTTGACCGATATGTCAGCTATAAAAAATATTGGGAGCAGAATTATAAAAAAGGAGAGCTTATACTGGCGAGCAGATATGTTTCCTCAAACGCTATCCATCAGATGTCAAAGCTTCCCGAAAGCGAGTGGGACAGCTATCTCGAATGGCTTCAGGACTATGAATATTCAAAGCTTGAACTTCCTCGCCCGAACTGCGTTATTTTCCTCGATATGCCTATCGAAATTTCGCAGAAGCTTATGAGCGAACGCTATAACGGCGACGAAAGCAAAAAGGATATCCACGAATCCAATATAGCTTACCTTATGACCTGCCGAAAGACTGCGCTTTATGCCGCAGAAAAGCTTGGCTGGCACGTTGTCGGCTGTAATGACGGAGACAAACCATTGCCAATTAAAGCAATTAACGATAAAATTATGAAAATAATAGCCAATGTGCTGTAAAGTATGATAGCTTTGCAGTAAAGCAGATACCAATCGGAGCAATCTCAAATGTTTGATTTCAGAAAAATTGAGCTTAGTGACAAGCCTTGGATAGACAGTATCCTTAAAATGTCGGATTTTCGTGGCTGTGAATATTCGTTCGCCAACAATTTTGCGTGGCATCGTCTGTATGAAACCGAAATTTGTCGATATAAGGATTTTTATATTTCAAAATCGGAGAAAGGCGGCCTGCATTTCACATATCCAGCAGGTCAGGGCGACAGAGCGGAGCTTTTCCGTGAACTGCGCAAATATTCGGAAGAAAAGGGGAGCCGGCTCTGTGTAACATCGGTAACAAATGATGAACTGGCGTTTTTTGAGGAAAATTTTCCGAACGAATACACCGTTGCTGCCGATGAAGCTGACTATGACTATATTTACTTGGCTGAAAAGCTGAGAACCTTGACAGGTAAAAAGTATCACGGAAAGCGAAACCACCTCAATCGCTTCTATGAGAACAACTGGAGCTATTCAAAGCTTACCGAAAAAGATTTCGATGACTGTATCCTTTTTGCTGCGGAAAGCTATAACGACAATGATATGTATGACGATGAATCAGCTGTCGGAGAGCAGTATGCGATAAATACATTTTTCAATAACTTTGATGTGCTTGGACTGAAAGGCGGAGTTATCCGCATTGACGGAAAGATTGCAGGTTTTACAGTTGGCAGCCGAATAAATTCCGATACGCTTGATGTTCATATAGAAAAGGCTTTGCCAAATATCAACGGTGCTTATACCGCTGTAATGAATGAATTCGCAAAGGCTGAATCTAACGATTTCACATATATCAATCGTGAAGAAGATCTCGGCATTGAGGGACTGCGAAAGTCAAAGCTTTCCTATAATCCCGAATTTCGTTTAGTAAAAAATGTTGTAATGTTCAAATAAGGAGGATAATTATGGTATATGTATTTCTTGCTGAGGGCTTTGAGGAGATCGAAGCCGTTACGGTAATTGATGTTTTGAGAAGAAGCGGAACAGAGGTAGTGTCTGTCGGAATTGGCGGAAAGAATATCAAAGGCGCTCGCGGAATAACTGTCTGCGCCGACACGGACGACAGCTCTGCCGCACTTGATGATAAGCTTGAAATGATCTATCTCCCCGGCGGTTTAAAAGGGATGCAGAATCTTGATGCATCCGATTTTGTTGAAAGGGCAATAAGATACTGTCAGGATAATGACCTTTACATCAGTGCAATGTGTGCATCACCGACAGTTCTCGGACATAAGGGCGTTCTGAAAGGCAAAAAGGCTTGCTGCTACCCCGGCTTTGAAAAGGAACTTTTCGGTGCGGAGATATCGACCGATGATGTTACCGTTGACGGTAAAGTTGTAACTTCAAGAGGACCTGCAACTGCAATGGCTCTTGCCGTAAAGCTTGCAGAGATAATGACAGATAAGACTACTGCCGAAAAGGTCAGCGAGGGTCTTTTATGCAGGTAAAGACCGCTGATTTCGATATAAGAGAGTACAAAAGAGAGCTTCGTGCAAAATTCAAACAGATACGCAGGGATATGCCCGAGCAGACAAAAGCGGAGCTTGACGATAAAATTTGCAGAAAACTCGTTTCTACCGATGCGTATAAACGATGTAAACGTCTGCTGACTTACGTTTCCACCGAAATTGAGGTCGATACGATGCAGCTTATACATACTGCCCTTGCTGACGGCAAGACGGTCGCTGTTCCCCGATGCATTGACGGAACACGGAATATGGATTTTTACATCATAACCTCGGACGGGCAGCTTGAAGCAAGAACGTTCGGCGTGCTTGAACCCGATCCAAACAAATGCGAAATGCTGACCTGCTTTGACGATGCGGTTTGTATCGTTCCTGCACTCGCCTATGATATGAACGGCTATCGGCTCGGCTATGGCGGCGGCTATTATGACAGATTTCTTTCCGCACACAGCGGCTTATATAATATAGGCATTGAGTATTGCAGCTGTACAGTTTCAAACCTTGTCAGGGGTAAATTTGATGTTGCTGCAAATCTTATTGTGACAGAAAAATATATCAAGAAAATAAAGGCTTAAAGGAGGGGCAGTATGGACGAAAATAAGGAAAAAGGCACTAACGCTGAGGAAACCTCCGCGGAGAACATTCCCGAGGAAATATCTGATGTGAAAAGTGAAAACACTTTACATAGCGACGAAACATCAACTTCGGAAGATGAGTCCGATATCAACAGCATAATAGAGGAATATTCCGAATATGAGGACAAAAAGGCTGCTGAAAATACTGATTCTCCCGAAAGTACAGATAGATCGGAGGTAGACGGATCCGAAATTTCGGACGATGATGAATTTGAGGACGAGCCTGAGGAAAAACGTCAGCCGAAACCAAAAAAGAAAAAACGCAAAAAGAAAGGTAATGGCAGACTTATCTTTGGACTTATTATGACAGCGATAATTGTTGCTGTTGCGGTGTTCTGTGCGGCTTTCGTGCTGAAATTCGCAAGGGACTTCGTCGGAATAGGAAAATCAAGCGTCGAGGTCGTTGTCGAGATACCGATGAATTCGGGTACTGCAGATATTGCGGATATCCTTGCCGATGAGGGCATAATTGACAGCACATACTTCTTCCGTTTTTACTCCCGTGTAAAGGGTTCGGACGGAACATTCGTCGCAGGCTCACACGTTCTTTCGCCCGATATGTCGTATGAGAACATCGTTCACGAGCTTCAGCAGGGTGCTGTCGACACGCGTGAATCGGTCGATATAACTTTCCCGGAGGGCATCGACCTTCTGGACGCTGCACAGAAGCTTGAAGAAAACAACGTTTGCAGTGCATCTGATTTTATCCGCGAGTTCAACAATTCAAGCTTCGGATTCGATTTTGAAAAGCTTGTAAAGGTCAGCGCGATGAAATTCTACAAAATGGAGGGCTATCTTTTCCCAGATACCTATACATTTTATGTTGAAGAAGATCCGAAGATCGTCTGCAAGAAGATCTACAGAAACTTTGAAACAAGAATAACCCTGGATATCTATGCAAGAATGGACGACCTTGGCTTGGAATTTGAAGAAATGCTGACAATGGCTTCAATGGTTCAGGCGGAGGCAAGCTCGGTGTATGATATGAAGCGAGTGGCATCTGTTTTCCGAAACAGGCTTGCAGATCCCGATAATTATCCGCTCCTCCAATCCGACCCGACAAGAAAATATGTCGAAGAGGTCATCAAGCCGAATATCGAGTTCCCGTCAAAGGAAATGTTCAAAGCCTATAACACCTACGAGGGCGCAGGACTTCCCCCCGGACCGATATGCAACCCGGGACTTGACGCTATAAACGCGGTTCTTTATCCTGCCGATACCGACTATTATTACTTCTGCGCAAATGTCGATACAGGTGAGGTTTATTACGCAAGAACTAACGAGGAACACGAAGCAAATCTTGTTCTTGCAGGAATTAAGTGAGGAATTGTTAATGGATATAAACAATCTTGAGGTTCTTGCGCCTGCAGGCGACTATGAACGCTTTAAGGCTGCGCTCGACTATGGTGCAGATGCGATCTACATCGGCGGAAAGGCTTTCAGCATGAGAGCCGCTCCAAAAAATTTCGAGGGCGAGGGAATGAAAGCTGCAGTTGATGAAGCACACGCAAAAGGCGTAAAAGTCTATCTCACCTGCAATACTTTGCCGAGAAATGACGAGATCCCACAGTTTGAGGGTTTTATGCAGGAAGCGGTAGCAAGCGGCGTTGACGCTGTTATCGTTGCCGACCTCGGACTTATGGCTCTCGTGAAAAAATTTGCTCCCGATATGGAGATACACATGTCCACCCAGACGGGTATTGTCAACTATGCTTCGGCAAACGAGCTTTACAATATGGGTGCAAAGCGTGTTGTCCTTGCCCGTGAGCTTTCGCTTGAAGAAATTGCGGAAATTCGCGCAAAGACACCGAAAGACCTTGATATCGAGGTTTTCGTACACGGCGCAATGTGTATGTCGTTCTCCGGCAGATGCCTGCTTTCGGCATATCTTACCAACCGTGATGCAAATAGGGGAGAATGTTCTCAGCCTTGCCGCTGGGGTTATCACCTTATGGAAGAAAAGCGTCCGAACGAGTTTTATCCCGTTTATGAGGACGAAAACGGTTCATATATCCTCAATGCAAAGGATATGTGTATGATCGACCATATCGACGACCTCGCAAAAGCAGGGGTTATGAGCTTTAAGATCGAGGGCAGGGCGAAGTCCTCATACTATGTTTCCGTTGTCACGAACGCCTACCGTATGGCAATGGATATTTTCAAAAAAGACCCCGATAACTTCAAACTTCCTGATTGGGTGCGTGATGAGGTTTTCAAGGTCAGCCACAGAAAATACTGCACGGGCTTTTTCTACGGTCATCCAAAGGACAGCCAGTATTATGAAAACAGCGGATATATCCGCGAATATGACGTTGTTGCAATTGTTGACGAGTGCAGGGACGAAAAAATCTACGCAACTCAGCGCAACCGCTTTGAAAAGGGCGCGCAGGTCGAGATTCTCGCCCCGAATTGCCACTATGACGATATGACTATAAACGAAATGTATGACGAAAACGGCGAGCTTGTTGAAAATGCCAACCATGCAATGATGAAGCTCGTTATCCCGTGCGAAAAGTCATATCCGGCAGGCTCTATCATCAGAATGAAAAAAGAAGACTAATATAATAGTATAAAATCCGTCCTCCCGTAATAAATTTATTTCGGGAGGGGATTTTTATGGATAATGAACAGCTTGACGAAAAAACAGAGAATATAGGCGAAATGTCGGACGAACCTAAAACCGAAGTTCCAAGCTTTGTAAGCCTGAATGAAAAAAAGTATATAACGCTTGACGAAACAATAACGTTTCAAGCTATAATCTGTGTTGTTATTTCAATTATTTTCATTGCGGCGAATATGTTTGCACCCGATATCGCAGGGCAACTTTCCGATGAATTCAAGGAGAATTACTATTCTTCCGCTGAAAAAACGGACAATGTCCTTGAAGCGTTCCTTGAATTTGTTAATTCAAAACCCATGTCCTATGATTGAGTTTTCTTTCAGAGGGGTAAAGGTCTGTTTCGATTTCAGTTTCTTTGCGGCGGTATCATTGCTTATGCTTTGCAGCGGAAACAGCTGTACAGCTTACAGCCTTTACGCCTGTCTGCTTCACGAATCGGGACATCTTCTGGCAATGCTTTTAACGGGACAAACCGTGAAAAAGCTTGTTTTTTACGGTGCAGGTATAAAAATTATCCGTCCGATGAATGATATGCTCTGCAAATTTCAGCAGGAAACAATAACGCTGGCTTCGGGTTGTGCAGTGAATTTTATTTTGTATGCTGTGACGAAGCTGTTTGGTTTCGGCGATGATTTCGGTGCTGTAAATCTTGCGATAGGTCTGTTCAATGCACTGCCGATAAGCTTTCTTGACGGCGGAAAAATAATAACAGCGGCGTTTTACCGATTTTTGCCGTACAGATATGCGCTAAAGGCTGAATCTGCACTCAATTATGCAAGCATTATAACCGTTCCTGCTGCCGCAGCGGTTCTTTTTATGACGGGAACAAGGAATTTTACAATATACCTGACTCTGCTGTTTTTGCTTTTTACCGCAGTAATGGTTTAGGAGGATCTATGCTAAAGGATAAGATAGAAAAGCTTCTGCTCAATGTAAAAACGCCCTCGCGCTATATCGGCGGAGAGCTTAACAGCGTTGTAAAGGATAAAAATAAAGTGGATATGCGCTTTGCATTCTGCTTTCCGGATACTTATGAGATAGGTATGTCGCATCTCGGAATGAAGATACTTTATTCGCTGACGAATGAGCGTGAGAATTTCTGGTGCGAACGGGTATTTGCTCCCGATGTGGACTTCGAGAAGCTTATGCGTGAAAATGACATTCCTCTTTATGGACTTGAAAGCCTTGAACCGATAAAGGATTTTGATTTCATCGGCTTCACCATACAGTATGAAATGTGCTATACGAACATACTAAATATGCTTGACCTTGCAGGAGTACCTGTAAAGGCTAAAGACCGTACAGCACTTTCTCCTATAGTTATCGGCGGAGGTCCGTGCGTGTGCAATCCCGAGCCTATAGCTGAATTTTTCGATATGTTTATCCTCGGCGAGGGCGAAGAAGTCAACCTTGAGGTTTACGATCTTTATGTTGAGATGAAAAAGAAAGGTGCTTCAAAAACAGAGTTTCTCGAAGCCGCTGCAAAGATCGAGGGCGTGTATGTCCCTGCTTTCTATGATGTTGCCTACGAAGACGATGGCAGGGTGAAAAGCTTTACACCAAATAACCCCCATGCTTCGTCTACTATTAAAAAGAGAATAATCAAGGATATGAGCAAGGTCTACTATCCAGACAAGTTTGTTGTGCCTTATTGTGAGATCGTCCACGACAGAGCTATAGTTGAGGTGCTCCGCGGCTGTATCCGCGGCTGTCGATTCTGTCAGGCGGGATATATCTATCGACCTCTCCGTGAAAAAAATACCGGCGTTATTTGCAATGAAACCAAGAGCCTTTGCGAAAGTACGGGCTACGAGGAAGTTTCGCTCTCGTCACTCAGTACGAGCGACCATTCCGATATAGAAAATATGCTTGTAAAGCTTTCAAACTATACAGAGGAAGAAAAGATAAACCTTTCGCTTCCGTCAATGCGTATTGACCGCTTCAGCAAGGAGCTTATGGATCAGATACAGAAAGTCCGCAAGAGCGGTCTGACCTTCGCCCCCGAAGCAGGAACACAGCGGCTTCGTGACGTTATCAACAAGAACATCACCGAGGACGAAATATTCCGTGCCTGCAAGCTTGCTTTTGATGGCGGATATACGGCTGTAAAGCTCTATTTTATGCTTGGACTTCCGACCGAAACGGACGATGATATCCGAGGTATCGCCGAGCTTGCAAAAAAGATATGTGACCTTTTCTATCAGAATCCGAACCGTCCCCGTGGCAGACATATCCAGATATCGATAAGCTGTGCAACGTTCGTGCCGAAGCCGTTCACACCATTTGAGTTTGAGCCGCAGGCGACCGAGGAAGAGATAAAGCATAAGCAGGAGGTTCTCCTCGATGCAACAAGGGGCAATCGCAATGTCAGCGTAAGCTGGAGCAAGTACCGCGTTTCCGTCCTCGAAGCTGTTTTGGCAAGAGGGGACAGACGTATTTCGTCCGTTATCTATGATGCTTGGAAAAGCGGCTGCAAATTTGACAGCTGGGACGAATATTATAACTACAATGCATGGTGCGAGGTGTTCGGGAAAAACGGTTTGGATATGAATTTCTATGCCTGCCGAAAGCGTGAGTATGACGAGTTCTTCCCGTGGGACTGCTTTGACTATTATGTCACAAAGCAGTTCCTCATAAGGGAAAACAAGACTGCACACGAAGCCGTAACAACACCGAACTGCCGTGAAAAATGCGCAGGCTGCGGCGTAAACAGATGTATAGGAGGTCCTTGCTTTGACTGAAAAATATGAGGTCAGGGGTGTATTTGAGAAAAAAGGACGGGCTGTTTTCATCTCCCACCTCGACCTGTTCAGAACCATGCAGCGTGCAATGAAGCGCTCGGGACTTCCTGTATGGTATTCGGAGGGATTCAACCCGAGGATTTATCTTAACTTTCCGCTTGCGCTTGCTCTCGGCGTGGAAAGTGACTGTGAAATAATGGATTTTGAAGTTGTCAGACAGATGCCATATGATGAAATGCTCGATGCAATAAATAAAGTCCTGCCCGACGGTATACACTTTGTTTCGATGTCAGCCCCGATAAGCAAAAATAAGGAGATCTCTTTTTCCGAGTATGAATTTAGGCTTTCAAGTGAAACGCTTTCTCCCGAAGAGGTATCGGAACGCTTTGACAAAATGATGAGCCTTGAAAAGATCGAAGCGGAGAAACATTCCAAGAAAAAAGGCATGATACTTATTGATATAAAGCCGAATATAAACGTGATCTCGAAGGACATCGGGGATAACGGCGTTGTTCTCACGGTTCGGCTTCCCGCAGGGCAGGAGCTTAATATCAATTCCAACGTATTTATCGAAGCATTGCAGAAATATTGCGGCATAGATGATCTTGATATTAGTACAAAACGCACAAAAATACTGAAAAATAATGGTGAATTGTTTGTATAATCAGCAGATTATCATTTTTTTCGGAAAACCACTTGTAATTATTAGAACAATGTGCTAAAATAAAAGAGCATTTGATGATCCGTTAGTATAACTATGTCAAAAACACGGTTATACAGACGAGATTAGTGCCGCTGTGAAAGATCACAGTTGACATTAAAAGGACAGTCCGCTGCCACAGACCGTATTTTACGATCAACTTGCGTGAGGTAAGAATGTCTGAAAATTTTAGGAGGAATAAATCCATGGACGCACTTAAACTTATTAGCCAGAGCAGCATGAAGGAGAACGCACCCGTTGTTAACGTTGGTGATACTGTAAAGGTACACGTTAGAATCAAGGAAGGCGACAAGTACAGAATCCAGATCTTCGAGGGTACTGTTATCGCAAAGAAGCACGGCGGTATAAATGAAACATTTACCGTTAGACGTCTTTCCTACGGATGCGGCGTTGAAAGAGTATTCCCTGTTCACTCTCCTATCATTGAGAAGGTTGAACTCGTTAGAAGCGGTAAGGTTCGCCGCAGCAAGCTCTACTATATCCGCGGCAGAGTCGGAAAAGCAGCTAAGGTTAAAGAGCAGATCAAGTGATTTGTTTGAAAACAAAAAGGGGACATTTTGTCCCTTTTTTGCTATTCAAGCATTGCTCAAGATGTAATTGTTCGGTTTGAACCCTAAATATTTACAATTGGAAAGGATTGACGGTTATGGCAAAGTATGAGCTTAATTATGAGGTTCTTGACGAAGAAGAAAAGAAAATTTCAGGTTCGGAAAATCTGTTTGAATGGGTCGAAACACTCGTTATCGCATTTTTCGCTGTAATTCTCTTCTTTACATTCGTTTTCAGGCTTGCCGCAGTTAACGGAGAATCTATGCTCCCGACACTTGTGGATAAGGACAGACTGATCGTTTCCTATCTTTTCTATACACCGAAAAACGGTGATATCGTTATTGTAAACAATGATAATCCTGCTCTTGAAAAGGTAATTGTCAAGAGAGTTATCGCAACAGAGGGACAGACCGTTGATATTGATTTTGACAACGGCGAAGTTAAAGTTGACGGAAAGGTCCTTCAGGAAGACTATATAAATAATCTCACGCTTCTTGATGAGGGTGGACACAGCTACCCCGTTACCGTTCCCGAAAACTGCGTATTCGTTATGGGTGACAACAGAATGAACTCTACCGACAGCAGAAGTCCGCTCGTTGGTTTTGTTCCCGAGGACGAAATTCTCGGAAAGGTCTCGCTCAGAATATTCCCGTTCTCAAGATTCGGAGTTCCCGCATAATCGGAGGTATAAATGACTGAAATACCGTCTATTCAGTGGTTTCCCGGACATATGGCGAAAACGAAGCGAATGATAAAGTCATCGCTTCCGCTTGTCGATGCGGTCGCAGAGGTCATCGATGCCCGAATACCTGTTTCGAGCAGAAATCCCGACCTGCAGAACCTCATCGATGGAAAACCGAGAATAGTAATTTTGAATAAATGCGATACCGCTGACGAACAGGCTGTCCAGAAGTGGATATCGTACTATAACAGCAAAGGTATAACCGCTATCCCGACCGACTGCAGAAGCGGCAGGGGAGTGAATAAGTTCGTCCCTGCGGTAAAAAACGTGCTTAAAGATATGATTGCCAAGTACGAAGCAAAGGGTATGACCGGACGTGTCCTGCACGTTATGATAGTCGGAATACCGAATGTCGGAAAGTCCTCGCTTATCAACCGCCTTGCAAAGCAGAAAAAGGCAAAGGTTGAGGACAGACCCGGCGTAACACTAAATAAGCAATGGGTAAAGATCGCTGATGATGTTGAGCTTCTCGATATGCCAGGCGTTCTTTGGCCAAAATTTGAAGATAAGACCGTAGGCGAACGTCTTGCATTTACGGGTGCTGTCAAGGACGATGTTGTGGATATTGAAGCACTGGCTTCACGCTTGCTTTTTGTCCTCAATGATATGTACAAAGACACGCTTGAAGCAAGGTACAAGATCACTACCGAACCCGGAGAGGACGGCTATGAGATACTGCAAAAGGTCGGCAAAGCACGAGGTATGCTCATCTCGGGCGGTGAAATAAACACCGAAAGAGCCGCTATAACCGTGCTCGATGAATTCAGAAGCGGAAAACTCGGCAGAGTAACGCTCGAACTTCCCGAAAAGAATGAAAGGAAGAACGAAAATGACGCTGTTTGAGTTTGATTCCGAGTTCAGAAAGCAGAACGGCATTTTCTGCGGCGTTGACGAAGCAGGCAGAGGTCCTCTCGCAGGTGATGTTTATGCAGCTGCGGTAATTTTGCCCGAGGGCGTTCTGATCGAAGGCATAAATGACAGCAAAAAGCTCTCCGAAAAAAAGAGAGAGCTGCTTTATGACGAAATAATTGAAAAAGCTGACGCTTACTGCGTTGCAACGGCAAGCGTTGAAGAGATAGACGAACTGAATATTCTCGGTGCAACGTTTCTTGCGATGAAACGTGCGGTCGAGGGACTTGGAACGAAAGTTGAGCTTGCGCTTGTTGACGGAAACAGAACTCCGCCGCTTGACTGCAGGGTCGAAACTCTTGTAAAAGGTGACGGGACATCGGCAAGCATTGCGGCTGCTTCTATTTTGGCAAAGGTAGAGCGTGACCGCTATATGAAAAAGCTTGCGGAAGAATACCCCGAGTATCAGTTCGAAAAGCATAAAGGCTACGGAACGAAGCTCCATAACGAGCTCATACTCAAATACGGTGCCTCGCCCGTACACAGAAAAACATTTCTCCGTAAACTCTATGCCAAGAACGGCGGAGAACAGTTATGAACGCAAAGGAACTCGGAAAGTTCGGCGAAAATGTCGCTGCCCTTTATATGGAGAAAAAAGGCTATAAAATTTTAAAGCGTAATTTCTGCGTCAAGGGTGGGGAGATAGATATAATTGCCGAAAAGGACGGGATAATCGTCTTTACCGAGGTGAAAACAAGAACTCCCGATTATATGGTGAGCGGCTTTGAAGCTGTCACGAAGCGGAAAAAGCAGCTTATTATACGGGCTTCGGAGCTGTATTCCCTGCGGTTCCCACACGATCTCCAGCCTCGGTTTGATGTGGTTCAGATCATTGCCGACGGCAGAAAAATTGTTGGATTCAATTATGTCGAAAATGCTTTCGATGCAAGCGACATAATGACTATATTATAAAAGGATTGTTGAATTATGTATTACAAAAGCACCCGTGACAGCAGCGTAAATATTACGTCTGCGGAAGCAATCGTTCAAGGTATTTCCAAGGACGGAGGACTTTTTGTTCCCTCCGAGATCCCTTCCATTTCTATGGACGAGATCGTTAAGCTTGGCGATATGAGCTATTCCGATAGAGCAGCTTACATCTTCGCTAAGTATCTTACAGACTTCACCGATGTTGAGATCCGCTACTGCACAGACAACGCTTATTCCACAAAGAATTTTGAGAGCGAAAATATCGCAGAGATCTCTCATCTTTTCGAGGGTACTTATGTGCTTGAACTCTGGCATGGTCCTACCTGCGCATTCAAGGATATGGCACTCCAGATCCTACCTTACCTTCTTACAACTTCCGCTAAGAAGATCAACATCGACAAGAAGATCGTTATCCTCGTTGCAACATCGGGTGACACGGGCAAGGCTGCTCTCGAGGGCTTCGCTGACGTTCCCGGCACACAGATCATGGTATTCTATCCTGAGGACGGCGTAAGCCCGATGCAGAAGCGTCAGATGACAACTCAGGACGGCAGCAACGTTGCGGTTTGCGCACTCAAGGGCAACTTCGATGACTGCCAGACGGGTGTTAAGAATATCTTCGGCGATAAGGAAATTGCTGAAAAGCTTGAAGCAAACAAGCTTATGTTCTCCAGCGCAAACTCTATCAACTGGGGTCGTCTTGCTCCGCAGATCATCTACTATATCTCTGCTTATGCAACACTCGTTAAGGACGCTGAGATCAAGGCGGGCGACAAGATCAACATCGTTGTTCCGACAGGCAACTTCGGCAACATTCTTGCTGCTTACTATGCTAAGAATATGGGACTTCCCGTTAACAAGCTCATCTGCGCATCCAACTCGAACAAAGTCCTCACAGACTTCCTCACAACGGGCGTTTATGACAGAAACAGAGATTTCATCACAACCATTTCTCCTTCTATGGATATCCTTATCTCCAGCAACCTTGAAAGACTTCTTTACATTATGACTGGCTACAACGATGCTCAGATCAGAGAATGGTTCGGACAGCTTTCAAGCACGGGCAAGTATGAAGTTTCCGATGACATCAAGGCAAAGCTTAAGGAAGAATTCTCCGCAGGCTACTGCACAGATGCTGAAACCAAGGATACTATCAAGAGAATTTTCGACAAGTATTCCTATACTCTCGATACACATTCCGCTGTTGCCGTTAAGGTTTACGAGGATTACAAGGCTGCAACGGGCGATACAACAAAGACTGTTATCGCTTCCACAGCAAGCCCATACAAGTTCAGCGCAAGCGTTCTCGAAGCTATCGAAGGCAAGAAGTCCGATCTTGACGAGTACGATATGATCGACAAGCTTCACGAACTTTCGGGTTACGACATCCCTGAATCCCTTGCTGCACTCCGCACAAAGCCTGTACGCTTCAGCAAGGTAATTTCCAAGGACGAACAGAAGAACTACGTTCTCAGCGAGCTTGGCCTTTGATATAAAGCAGGTAAACAATGTCGCTTTATGCAATCGCTGACCTGCATCTTTCTCTTTCGTCGGGGAAGCCGATGAATATTTTCCCGGGCTGGGATAATCACGTTGAGCGCCTTGAAAAGAACTGGCAGACGACAGTTTCACCTGATGATACTGTTGTTGTCCCCGGTGATATTTCGTGGGCGATCAACTTTGAAGAAGCAAAGGCTGACTTTGATTTCATCAACCGACTCAACGGTCATAAAGTCATAATGAAAGGCAATCACGATTATTGGTGGAATTCAATGGCGAAAATGAACCGCTTTCTTGAAGAAAACGGTTTTGACACCATTACTATTGTCCATAATAATTACTATCCTTACGTCGAGTACGGTATCTGCGGCACAAGAGGCTGGATAAAGGATACCGAAGAGCCTGCCGATGCGAAAGTCCTCACACGCGAAGCGGGACGGCTCGAAACATCGATCAAGGCTGCGCTTGCCGACGGAAAGAAACCGATAGTCTTTCTGCATTATCCGCCGATATTTGCAAATGACTATAACCGCGAGATACTTGATGTCCTTTTCCGATACGATATAAAGACTTGCTATTACGGTCATCTTCACGGAAATGCACATCGATATGCCGTCTGTGGTGAGGTCGATGGGATAAATTATCAGCTTATTGCAGGGGATTTTGTGCAATTTTGCCCTAAATTAATAATGTAAATTGTTTATAACGTGGAAAAACGGCTGAAAATATGGTAAAATAATTGAATATATGCTATAATTAATCAATGCTGTTTATTTTAAATTTGGAGGAAGTTATAAAATGAGTTTAGTATCAACAAATAAAACAGAAGCAAATACTTACGAACTTGAGATCACTGCTGACGCAGCTCAGTTTGAAGCAGCTATTGAAAAGGCTTATAAAAAGGCTAAGAAGAACATTGCTGTCAACGGTTTCAGAAAGGGCAATGCTCCAAGAAAGATGATCGAAAAGCTCTACGGTGAGAACGTATTCTTTGAGGACGCTGTAAATGACCTTATTCCTGAAGTTATTGCTCCCGCAGTTGACGAAGCAAAGCTTGAGCTTGTTGCTGCACCAAGCATCAATGTTAAGAGCCTTAGCAAGGCAGACGGTGTTGTATTTACAGTTACCTGCATCGTTAAGCCTGAAGTTGAGATCGCTGATTATAAGGGCATCGCTGTTAAAAAGACAGTTGATGAAGTTACAGATGAAATGATCGACAAGGCTATCGAAGCTCTCAGAGAGAGAAACGGCAGAATGGTAACAGTTGAAGACAGAGCTGCTGAAAACGGCGATGTTGCAGTTATAGACTTTGAAGGTTTCAAGGACGGCGTTGCATTCGACGGCGGTTCTGAAAAGAACTATGAACTCACACTCGGTTCTTCACAGTTCGTTCCCGGATTTGAAGATCAGATCGTTGGCAAGAAGCCCGGCGAAGAATTCACTATCAATGTAACTTTCCCTGAAAACTACCAGATGAAGGAACTCGCAGGTCAGCCAACAGAATTCAAGATCAAGCTCCACGAACTCAGAGCTAAGGAGCTCCCTGCACTCGATGATGAATTCGTTAAGGATGCAACTGATTTCGACACACTTGACGAGCTTAAGGCTGATTACAGAAAGAAGCTTGAAGACAACGCTGAAAAGGCTGCTGAAAACGCTGCTGACAACCAGCTCTATGAGGCTCTTATCGAAAAGATGACAGCTGATGTTCCGCAGGCAATGATCGATGCTCAGATCGATGATATGGTTCGTAACTTCGAGATGCAGCTTTCACAGCAGGGCATAACACTTGATATGTACCTCACATACACAGGTCTTAAGATGGAAGACTTCAGAAAGACATTCGCTGACAGAGCTGAAAAGGAAGTTAAGATCCGTCTTGCTCTTGAAAAGATCGCTGAACTCGAGAACGTTGAGATCTCCGACGAAAAGGCAGAAGAGGAATACGCTAAGATCGCTGAACAGTACAATATGTCTGTTGACGATGTTAAGAAGTATGTAGGCCTCAACAGCCTCAAGGCTGACATGAAGGTTTCCGAAGCTGCTAAGATCGTTAAGGACAGCGCAAAGATCGAAGGCTAAGTTTAATTAAAAAAACCTTTTTGCAAACCATCCTTCGTTATCGGAGGGTGGTTTGTATAGTATATTAAGGATTTACAGAATATGTCGTATTTTGTGACCAATTAATGTTGCAAGAGAATCAGAAAGTGAGGTTCAGCTATGAGCTTAGTTCCGTATGTTGTAGAACAAACAAGCAGAGGAGAACGTTCATACGATATTTTCTCCCGTCTTCTCAATGACAGAATCATTGTCCTTTCCGAAGAGGTTTCCGATGCTTCCGCAAGCGTTGTAATCGCACAGCTTCTTCATCTTGAGGGTCAGGATCCCGAAAAGGACATTTGTATGTATATCAACAGCCCCGGCGGCTCTGTTACCGCAGGTCTTGCTATTGTTGACACAATGAACTATATCAAGTGCGATGTTTCCACAATTTGTATGGGACTTGCTGCTTCAATGGGTTCACTTATTCTTTCATCGGGTACAAAGGGCAAACGTCTTGCACTCCCTAATTCCGAGATCCTGATTCACCAGCCCCTTATCGGCGGCGGCGGACTTTCGGGTCAGTGCACCGATATCAAGATACATGCGGATCACCTTGTCAGAACAAGAGAAAAGCTCAACAATATCCTCTCCGAAAATACAGGCAAGCCGCTCGATATCATCAAGCAGGATACAGAGCGTGACAACTATATGTCTGCCGAGGAAGCAGTTGAGTACGGACTTATCGATAAGGTTATCTACAAGAGATAATTTGGAGTTGAAATATGGCAGATAAAGGATTAAAAAGATGCAATTTCTGCGGAAAGCCTGAAAATCAGGTTCGTAATATGTTCACCGCAGGAAACTGCAATATATGCGATGACTGCGTAGTTTATTGCTACGAAATGCTCGCGGGGAACGGACTTATCGCTCCTAATCAGCGTTCTTCAAGGAACGCGGAGAAGAAGTCGGGCACTGCTGTAAAGCTTATGAAACCTGCAGAGATAAAGAAAGTCCTTGATGAGTATGTTATCGGTCAGGACGCTGCAAAAACAGCTCTTGCCGTTGCAGTATATAACCACTATAAGCGTATAAACAGCCTCAGTTCCGATGACAATGACGTTGAACTTCAGAAGAGCAACCTCATTCTTCTCGGACCAACGGGCGTTGGTAAAACATATATCGCACAGACGCTCGCTAAGATAATCAATGTTCCGTTTGCTATTGCCGACGCTACAACGCTTACCGAAGCAGGCTATGTCGGCGATGATGTTGAAAATGTGCTTGTAAGACTTTTGCAGGCAGCCGATTTTGATGTTGAAGCTGCCCAAAAGGGTATCATCTACATTGATGAGATCGATAAGATCTCCCGTAAGTCGGAAAATACGTCCATTACCCGTGATGTAAGCGGCGAGGGCGTTCAGCAGGCACTTCTGAAAATAATCGAAGGCACAGTTTCAAACGTTCCTCCGCAGGGTGGCAGAAAGCACCCTAATCAGGAATGTATCCAGATCGATACAAAGAATATTCTGTTTATATGCGGCGGTGCATTTGACGGACTTGACAAGATAATCCAGAGAAGAACAGAGTCCTCTTCACTCGGCTTCGGTGCAGAGATAAAGTCAAAGACAGAGAAGCAGAAGGGCATATATAAAGATGTAGTTTCGCAGGATCTGGTCAAATATGGCATTGTCCCCGAACTTGTCGGACGTCTGCCTGTTATAACTGTCCTTGATGAGCTTGACGAAGATGCTCTTGTCCGTATCCTTAAAGAACCGAAAAATGCCCTTGTCAAGCAGTATAAAAAGCTCTTTGAGCTTGACAATATCAAGCTTGAAATTGAGGACGATGCTCTTAAGGCGATTGCTCATAAGGCGATTGAAAAGGACACCGGTGCGCGCGGACTTCGTGCTATAGTTGAAAAGATACTTATGCCCGTTATGTTTGAAGCTCCGTCCGACAGCGACATCTCCGAAATTGTTATCACAAAAGACTGCGTTGAAAACAATGAAATGCCGACTGTTATCAGAAAGAAGACATCTTCTAAAAAGTAACATAATTTGTGATTAATTTTCAGAAAAGCCTTTAAAATGCTGAAAAAATGCGTTTTAAAGGCTTTTTTTCATTGATTTGCGGTGATTTTACGACTAAAATACAGAAAATATGCATAAATTCACTTAAAAAGTCTTAAAATCCACAAGAAAAATATAAAAATTGTGACTTGCAAAAAAATTGATTTTCATATATAATATATAGGTATTACCGAATGTCTGCAATAACCTGCAAAATGCAAGTTATCATTCTTAATAGACCTGCTTCCGTCGGAGCAGGAAAATGAATAATACCGCAAAAAAATATTCATTTTAATTTTGACAATATCTTTTATGACGACGGAGAAACGAGGTTTATAATGGGAACAAGAGCTGAAACGATAACAATGCCAATGCTCGCAGTAAGAGGACTTGTCATTTTTCCGAATACGGTCGTGCATTTCGATGTTTCAAGAGAGCGCTCGGAGCTTGCTCTTAAAGCTGCAATGAGCGGCAACAAGCTTATTTTTCTCGATGCTCAGATCGACAACTCTGTTGAAGACCCGAGCAAGAATGATCTGTATAAAATCGGAACTGTTGCAGAAATTCGCCAGATCCTCAAAACCCCCGATAAGATCACAAGAGTTCTGGTCGAGGGTAAATATCGTGCGAAACTGATGAAGATAGATCAGAACGAACCGTATCTTACGGCTGTTATAAAAAAGCTTCCGAATTACATAGAGTGTCAGAACGAAGAGGCGGAGCTTGATGCTGTTGTCCGTGCGACAAGATCAACCTTTGAACATTACAGCCACCTTGTGCCGAAGATGCCGAAAGAACTTATCAATGCGATAATGGACGAGAAAGACCCTGCGAAATTCTTCGATACGATAGTCAGCAACATTCTTTTGCCGGTTGAGGACAAGCAGGACTTGCTTGAAGAGGATTATCTCGTGTCAAAGCTTGGTATGCTGCTTGCAATGCTCTCCCGTGAGATAGAAATTCTTGATATCGAATACAGCATACAGAACAAGGTCAGAGAGCAGATCGACGACGGTCAGCGTGAGTATTATCTCCGTGAGCAGATGAGGGCAATATCTTCACAGCTCGGCGAAGATGATACATACGATGAACTCGATGAATATGAGCAGAAGATAAAGGATCTTCACCTTGAACAGGCGAGCGAGGAAAAACTCCTGCGTGAGGTTACACGCCTTTCAAAAATGTCACCGTCCTCGCAGGATTATGCCGTTCTCCGTAACTATCTCGATACGGTGCTTGAACTTCCGTGGAATAAATATTCGGAGGAAACTGCCAATATCGAACGCGCACAGCTTATCCTCGACCACGATCATTACGGCTTGAAGAAGGTCAAGGAAAGAATCGTTGAGAATATTGCAGTCCGTGAACTTAAACCGGATATAAAGGGGCAGATAATCTGTCTTGTCGGTCCTCCCGGTGTCGGTAAAACTTCTATCGGAAATTCGATTGCCAAGGCTCTCGGAAGAGAGTATGTCAGAGTTTCGCTCGGCGGTATCAAGGACGAATCCGATATCCGAGGTCACAGAAAAACGTACGTCGGCGCTATGCCCGGACGTATCATAACCGCATTAAAACAGGCAGGGACGGCAAATCCTCTTATCCTGCTCGATGAGATAGACAAAATGTCGAATGATATGCGGGGCGACCCGTCCTCAGCAATGCTCGAAGTCCTCGACAGCGAACAGAACAACGCTTTCCGTGACCACTATATTGAAATACCATTCGACCTGAGCAAGGTTCTCTTCGTTACGACCGCAAACACAACCGAAACGATAGATGCTCCGCTCCTCGACAGAATGGAAGTTATCGAGCTTACAAGCTATACAAGAGAGGAAAAGTTCCATATCGCAAAGGAACATCTTATCCCGAAGCAGCTCAAAGCGCATGGGCTCAAAGCATCGATGCTTAAGATAAACGATGCTGCGATCTATGTGCTTATTGATAATTATTCACGCGAAGCAGGCGTAAGAAAGCTTGAAAGACTTATCGCCTCGCTTTGCAGAAAGGCTGCCAAAGTCATTGTTTCGGGCGAGGCTGCAAAGGTCAGCATCACACCGAGAAATATTGAAAAATACCTCGGCGTTCGCAAATATATTGACGATGATCTCGCCAAAAATGACGAAGTCGGCGTTGTAAACGGTCTTGCGTGGACTTCGGTCGGCGGCGTTATAATGCCGCTTGAAGCTATCGTTCTGGACGGCAAGGGAAATGTCAAGGTAACAGGTTCGCTCGGTGATGTTATGAAAGAAAGCTCCGAGATCGCTGTCAGCTACGTCCGCTCAATTGCAGATAAATACGGCATCGCTCCGGATTTCTACAAGGAAAAGGATATCCATATCCACGCTCCCGAGGGCGCAACTCCAAAGGACGGTCCGTCAGCAGGCGTTACAATGACAACTGCACTCGTTTCCGCTCTTTCGGGCATTCCCGTTCGGCATGATGTTGCTATGACGGGCGAGATAACGCTCCACGGAAAAGTTCTTCCGATAGGCGGACTTCGTGAAAAGACAATGGCTGCTTACAAAGCAGGTATGAAAGATGTTATTGTTCCTGCGGCAAATAAGGCTGATCTTGAAGAGGTCGATGATGTTGTCAAGGAGGGTCTGAACTTCATCTTTGCGGAAAAGCTCACAGACGTTCTTGACAATGCGCTTGCCAAAAAGCCTTTGCCGAATAAGAAGAAAAAAGATATAAAAAATAATGCCGAGCTTCGCTCATAAATAAAACAGGGGAGAAAGTAACGATATGAACTTTAACAAAGCGGAATTTTTCGCTTCATACGGAGAATATAAACAGCTTCCACCCTCGGAAAAAACAGAATTTGCTTTCGCGGGACGTTCCAATGTCGGAAAGTCCTCTCTGATAAATAAAATTTTCAACAGAAAATCGCTCGCAAGAGTTTCCACTGTCCCCGGAAAGACCGCAACGGTCAACTTTTATAAGATAGATGACTGCTTTCTTGTCGATCTCCCGGGATACGGCTATGCAAAGATAGCCAAGAGTGATAAGCTTCGCTGGTCGGAGCTTATTGAGGGTTATCTTATGTCGGGACGTGATATTGCGCTGATATTTCAGCTCATCGATATGCGCCACCCGCCCTCTGCGGACGATATGCACATGATAAATTTTATGATAGATAACGAACTGCCGTTTGTTATTATACTGACAAAGGCTGACAAGCTTTCCAAAAGAGAGCGTGCCGAACGAATGGAGGGGTTCAGGCAGGAAATAGAGTATTTTGATGATATCACGGTAATTGAATTTTCCGCTGTAACAGGCGAGGGAGCAGATAAAATCAGGGAAATAATCGAGGAAGTTTCTGCGGAATAAAATTATGCAGAGAAAAAAGAAAGGGTTTTGAAAATGTTTGTATCGGAAAATTTAACAGTAAACGAAAAAGGTCACCTTGCCGTAAGCGGCGTTGATACCGTAGAGCTTGCAAAGGAATACGGCACTCCGCTTTATGTTATGGACGAAGCGATGATACGCAGCGCTTGCCGGCGTTTCAAGAAGTCTATCGACGAATTCTACGGCGGCGCAGGTCTTGTATGCTATGCGAGCAAGGCTTTCTCCTGCAAGGAAATTTACAGAATAGTTAATTCCGAGGGCGTTGGCGCAGACGTGGTATCGGGCGGCGAGCTTTACACGGCTGCAAGCGTTGGTTTCCCTATGGATAAGGTTTGCTTCCACGGCAATAACAAGACAGACGAAGAGCTTGAACTCGCAGTTGAGAAGAAAGTCGGAAGAATAATCGTTGACAATGTTTATGAGCTTGAAAGACTTGACAAGCTCGCAGAGAAAAAGGGCGTTACAGCAAACATAATGTTCCGTATCAAGCCGGGCATCGATGCACATACACATAACTTTGTAAAAACAGGTCAGATCGACAGCAAGTTCGGTTTTGCGCTTGAAACAGGTGAGGCTTTTGAGGCTGTTAAAAAGGCTATCGCACTCAAAAATGTTCACCTTGTCGGTCTGCATTGTCATATCGGCAGCCAGATCTTCGATATTGACCCGTTTGTACACGCAGCAGAGGTTATGCTCGGCTTCATCGCAAAGATCAAGAACGAGTTTTCCTTTGAAGTGAAGGAACTCAATCTCGGCGGCGGCTTCGGTATCAAGTACACAAACGAGGACAAGCCATGCGCATTTGAAAAGTATATGGAGTGCGTTTCCGTAAAGGTAAAGGAAATCTGTGCGGAAACGGGCATCAAGCTCCCGTTTATCCTCATCGAACCCGGCCGTTCAATTGCCGCTCCTGCAGGTCTTACACTCTATACAGTTGGCGGCATCAAGGAGATACCCAACATTCGTACCTATGTTTCAATTGACGGCGGCATGTGCGATAACCCACGTTATGCACTTTATAAGTCCGAATATGACATTGAGGTTGCAAACAAGGCAGGCGAGGAAAAGACCGAAAAGATCACGCTCGCAGGAAAGTGCTGCGAAAGCGGCGACCTTATCGGTGAAAATATGCCCGTTCAGCACGTTGAAGTCGGCGACACTATCGCTGTTCTTGCAACGGGTGCATACAACTATTCAATGTCCTCCAATTACAACAGACTTTGCAAGCCTGCTGTCGTAATGGTCAAGGACGGAAAATCAAGAGTTATCGTTAAGCGTGAAACTCTTGAAGATATTATCCGCAACGATATCTGATAAAATTTTATGCCGCACAGATCACATTTTTGCGTTTTGTGCGGCTTTGTTATAAGAAATTTTGTAAAAATCCTTTACTTTTTTGCTACAATGTGCTAAAATGATAATATAGGATTTCGTATAGAATTTCGAGAGGAGGTATGCTCCTGATTTTTTAGGGGCAGAACAACAATATGAATGATAAATTAAGAGGAGAGCAGATGGATGACCTCTTTAAGGCTATCCTTACTCTTGAAACAACAGAAGAATGTTATGCTTTCTTTGAGGATCTCTGCACCGTGCTTGAACTCAAATCCCTTGCACAGCGTATGCAGGTCGCAAAGATGCTCGTGAGCAAAAATGTTTACAGTGATATCGTTGCTACAACAGGTGCAAGCACAGCGACTATCAGCCGTGTAAACCGTACACTCAACTACGGTACGGACGGTTATGCCCTCGTTTTTGACCGCCTTAAAAAGCAGCAGGAAGAAAATAAGTAATGAGCGGTTACAGCTGCTTTGCATACTACTACGATAAGCTTACGCAGAATATTTCATATAAGGACAGGGCAGGCTACTACGATTCGCTAGTGAAAAAACACGGCGGAAGAAAAGGTATCCTGCTTGACCTTGCCTGCGGAACGGGAAGCCTTTCCGAAGAGTTCGCGCGGCTTGGATATGATGTCATAGGCACGGATTCGTCAATGGAAATGCTGAATGAAGCGCTTGACAAGAAATTTGATAGCGGACTTCCGATACAGTATCTTTGTCAGGATATGACTGAGCTGGATATGTTCGGCACTATCGATGTGACGGTATGCGCACTTGACAGCATAAATCACCTCGGCAGCCTTGAAGATATAAAAAAGACTTTCGCCAAGGTTTCGCTTTTCTGTGAACCGAACGGACTTTTTCTTTTTGATATAAACACGCCGTATAAGCACAGAAATGTCCTTGGAAACAATACTTTTGTGTATGATATCGAAGAAGTTTACTGCGTATGGCAGAACTACTATGAAGAAAAAAATAACAGGGTCACGATGTCCCTTGATTTTTTTGAGCCTGATGAAAACGGAAAGTATTCACGCTACAGTGATGAATTTTCCGAGATCGCATTCGACAGCAAGGTTATCGAGCAGGCTTTGGAAGAGGTCGGCTTTAAGATAGTCGGAAAATACGATTATGACAGCTATGATGCACCGAATGAATCGAGCGAAAAGGTAGTTTATGCCGCCCAAAAAATAAAATGATGATATTCCATTTGTTTCGCAAGGGCAGATGGAATTTTTCTAAAAGAAAGGAAGATAAAAATGGCTAAAATTGTCAGAACTATATCAGCGGACGCTTCCGTGACTGCGACCGCTATAGATGCAACCGATATCGTTGCGGAGATAGAGCGTATCCATCAGCCGTCTGCGGTCGTTACGGCTGCACTCGGCAGACTTTCGATAGCCGCTTCGCTTATCGGTATCGGACTTAAAAACGATACTGACAGCGTTACGCTTCGTATGAACGGAAACGGTCCTGCAGGTGCGCTTATTGCGGTTGCGGACAGCAGGGGAAACGTTAAATCGTATGTTTCCAACCCGATAGTTGAGATACCGCTCAATTCTTACGGAAAGCTTGATGTTGCAGGTGCTGTCGGCAAGGACGGTACACTGAGCGTTGTCAAAGACCTCGGTCTGAAAGAACCTTATGTAGGACAGATACCTATAGCTTCGGGCGAGATAGCAGAGGATATCGCAAGCTATTTTGCAATGAGCGAACAGATACCTACTGTGTGCGGACTTGGCGTTCTTGTAAATCCCGATCTTACCGTGAAGGCAGCAGGAGGTTATCTTATCCAGCTTCTTCCGTTTGCTGACGAATCCTGCATCGATGTGCTTGAAAAGAATGTAAACAGCCTGCCGTCCGTTACACAGATGCTCACTTCGGGAGTGACTGCGGAAGAAATGGCAATGAAAGTTCTTGACGGACTTACTCCGAATGTTCTGGATGAGTTCACCTGTGCATATAAATGTGATTGCAGCAGGGAAAGAGTTGAACGCGCGCTTGTTAGCCTCGGAAATGATGAGCTTGACAAAATGGCAAAGGAGCAGGATGATATTGAGGTTTGCTGTCATTTCTGCGACAAAAAGTACCATTTTACGCCAGAGGAAATAATTTCTCTAAAAAAATAAAATTTTTTTCAAAAAGCCCTTGACAAATGAAAAGTTATAGTGTATAATAAATATCGTCGCTTGGGGATAACGAAAAAACGAAATTCTCAAAGACGATGTGGGAGCATAGCTCAGCTGGGAGAGCATCTGCCTTACAAGCAGAGGGTCATAGG